>Ga0256830_1000022_pt1 | contig 141212 bp, 115 predicted proteins | sample 128326metaG_FD_190537 | JGI IMG/M metagenome (GOLD analysis project Ga0256830, IMG submission 190537) | Hydrothermal vent microbial communities from Lau Basin, Pacific Ocean - 128-326 | ecosystem: Environmental > Aquatic > Marine > Hydrothermal vents | place: Pacific Ocean: Lau Basin...
CCCGGCCGGCTCTCGTCCAACGGTGTAACTCCCCTGTAACCCCTTTCCGGTATACTGGGGCATACGATGCCCTGAAGGAGGGGAGTGTGGGAGAGACCACCATCGCCTCGTTCCTTCTGCGTTTCGTCCAGGAGAGCCCCCCCGACGCCACGCCGCCCCCGGGGACCTGGCGTGGGCTGATCCGCCACGTCCAGAGCGGCGACGAGTGCCCTTTCACCCGCATCGAAGACGCCCTGGCCTTCATCGGTCGGTACGTGGAGCTCGAAAGGGCCGACCGGGAAGGGCGGGAAGACTGAAAGATGGAAGGAGGGAGCATGCGGCTTCAGGACAGGGTTGTGCTGATCACCGGCGGGGCAGCGGGGATCGGACGGGCGACGGCGCTCCGCTTTGCCGAGGAGGGCGCCCGCGTCGTCATCGGCGATGTGGACGAGGAGGCGGGCCGGCGGACGGCGGCGGAGCTGGGGGACGAAACCCTCTTCTACCGCGTGGACGTCACCGACCGGCAGGCGGTGCAGGAGTGGGTGGACGAGGTCGTCGCCCGGTTTGGCCGGATTGATGTCCTCATCAACAACGCCGGCATCCTCCGCGACAACCTCCTGGTCAAGTTCAAGGACGGCCGGGTGGTGAAGCAGATGCCGGAGGAGGAGTTCGACCTGGTGGTGGCCGTCAACCTCAAGGGGGTCTTCAACTGCGCCCAGGCGGTGGTGCCCCATATGATCCGGGGCGGCGGCGGGGTGATCCTCAACGCCTCCTCGGTGGTGGGGCTGGACGGCAACTTCGGCCAGACCAACTATGTGGCGACCAAGGCCGGGGTGATCGGGATGACCAAGGTCTGGGCGCGGGAGCTGGGCCGGTACAACATCCGCGTCAACGCCGTGGCCCCCGGCTTCACCCTCACCGCGATGGTCCGCCAGATGCCGGAGAAGGTCCTGGAGCGGATGCGTGCCCGTATCCCCCTGGGCCGGCTGGCCGATCCCCGCGACATCGCCAACGCCTACCTCTTTCTCGCTTCCGACGAAGCCGCCTACATCAGCGGCGCGGTCCTGCGGGTGGACGGGGGGATTGTGGTGGGGACGTGAGACGTGAGACGTGAGACGTGAAACGTGAGACGTGAGACGTGAGACGTGAAACGTGAAACGTGAGACGTGATGCGTGATACGTCCTGCATCTTGCCTCCTGCCCCCTGTATCTTTGCACAAGTGAGAGAACAATGATTGTTGGAGACTGGATCGGGCGGCGGGCGCAACTGACGCCGAACAAAGTCGCGTTGGTAGATACCCTCAATTCCGACCGGCGGATCACCTACTGGGAGTGGAGCCAGGCTGTCAACCGGACCGCGCGGTTCCTCCAGGAGCGGCTGGGGGTGCGCAAGGGGGACCGGGTGGCGATCCTGGCCCACAACAGCGTCGAGTACCTGGATCTCTGGTTTGCGCTGGGACGGATCGGCGGGGTGATGCAGACGCTGAACTGGCGGCTGACCCCCCACGAACTGGCGGGGCTGCTGCGGGATGGGGAGCCTGTGGCCCTGGTCTACGGGGAGGAGTTCGCCGAGACGGTGGACCGGCTGCGGGACCGGGTGCCGGGCGTGCCCCGCTACGTGTCGCTGGGGGAGCCGGCTGCCCCGGACGATCTCCCCTTCGCCGGGCGGGAGGGCTTCTCCGACGCACCGCTGCCGGAGGTGGAGCTGACCTGGGACGACCCCTGGGCCATCTGCTACACCGGCGGCACGACCGGCCTCCCCAAGGGCGCGGTGCTCACCCACCGGGCCATCACCGCCAACGCCGTCAACACCGTCATCTCCTGGGGGCTCACGCCGGACGACGTGGCCATCCTCAACGCTCCCCTCTTCCACACCGGCGGCCTCAACGTCTTCACCGCGCCGTTGGTCTACGTCGGCGGCACCAGCATCGTCTGCAAGGGCTTCGATCCAGACCAGGTGTTCGACCTGATCCGGGACGCCGGGGTGACGCTCTTCTTCGGCGTGCCGACGATGTTCATTATGCTGCAGCAGCACCCCCGCTGGGAGGAGGCCGACTTCTCCCGCCTGAAGATCGTTATCAGCGGCGGCGCGCCCTGCCCGATGCCGGTCTTCGAGCGGTTCTGGAAGCGGGGGGTGGACTTCAAGACCGGTTACGGGCTCACCGAGGCGGGGCCTAACACCTTCTGGCTCCCGCCGGAGGACGTGCGGCGCAAGCCCGGCTCGGTGGGGTTCCCCCTCTTCCACATTGACGTGCGGGTGGTGCGGGAGGATGGGAGCGCCTGCGACCCCGGCGAGGTGGGGGAGCTGATCATCCGTGGCCCCCACGTCTGCGCCGGGTACTGGCGCAACCCCGAGGCCACCGCCCAGGCGATCCGCGACGGCTGGCTGCACACCGGCGACCTGGCCCGCTACGACGAGGAAGGGTACTACTACATCGTCGGCCGGCTGAAGGATATGATCATCTCCGGCGGGGAGAACGTCTACCCGGCCGAGGTGGAGAGCGTGATGCACGCCCACCCTGCCGTGGCCGAGGCGGCCCTCATCGGCGTGCCCCACCCCAAGTGGGGGGAGGTGGGCCGGGCCGTCGTCGTCCTCCGACCCGGCGCTCACCTCACCGAGGAGGCGCTGATCGCCTTCTGCCGGGAGCGGCTGGCCGGCTTCAAGGTGCCCAAGTCGGTCGTCTTCGTGGACGCGCTGCCCAAGACCGGTGCGAACAAGGTGGACAAGGAGCGGTTGAGGGAGTTGTATGGCGCGTGATGCGTGATGCGTGATGCGTGATGCGTGATGCGTGATGCGTGATACGTGATGCGTGATACGTGATGCGTGATACGTGATGCGTGATGCGTGATGCGTGATACGTCAAGGGGGCGGGGATGGTCGGAAGGCTGACCGTGGGCGAGATTGCGATGGCTTACGAGGTGACCGGGGAGGGCCACCCGCTGGTGCTGATCGCCGGCGTGGGGTACGGCGGCTGGTTCTGGCACCGGGTGGTGCCGGCGCTGGCGGAACAGTTCCAGGTCATCACCTTCGACAACCGGGGGGCAGGCGCCACCGACAAGCCGGACGGACCGTACACGACGCCGATGATGGCCCAGGACACGGCGGGGCTGCTGGACGGGCTGGGCGTGCGGCGTGCCTACGTGATGGGCCACTCGCTGGGCGGCTTCATCGCCCAGGAGTTGGCCCTGGCCCGGCCCGACCTGGTGGAACGGCTCATCCTGGCCTCCACCACCTACGGCGGCCCCAACGTCATCCCCATCACCCCGGAGGCGCTGGAGGTGCTCACGAATCGGGAGGGCGACCCCGTGGAGTTGGTCAGACGGGGGATCGGGGTGGCCTGTGCGCCGGGCTTCGCCGAGCGGCACCCCGAGGTGGTGCAGGAGCTGCTCGACTACCGGCTCACCAACCCGGTGCCCCCGGCCCAGTACCAGGCCCAGGTGATGGCCGGGGCGGAGCACAACGCCGAGGAGCGCATCGGCCAGATCACCTGCCCTGTCCTCGTCCTCTTCGGCGAAGACGACAGGGTGGTTCCTCCCGGCAACGCCGACCTCCTGGCGCAGAAGCTGCCCAACGCCCGGGTCAAAATCCTCCCCGGCGTGGGCCATATCTTCCCCATCGAGGACCCGGAGGCGACGGTAGAAGCGATGCTGGAGTTCCTAAAACCGGAAGCGTAGAACGTGGAATGTGAAACGTGAAGCGTGGAACGTGAAGCGTGAAACGTGAAGCGTGAAGCGTGGAACGTGAAACGTTATAGGGAGTGGTAAATGCGCCACGCACAAATCCTTTCCACCGGCAGCTACGTCCCCGAGCGGGTGGTGACCAACGCCGAGATGGACCGGATCCTGGGGGAGCCCACCGACGAGTGGCTGGTCGAGAACGTCGGCATTCGGGAGCGGCGGTGGATGAGCCCCGACCAGACCACCTCCGACCTGGCCGTGGAGGCCTCCCGCCGGGCGCTGGAGCGGGCGGGGATCGGACCGGAGGCGTTGGACCTGATCATCCTCTCCACCGACACTCCCGACTACCTCTCTCCCTCCACCTCCGTGGTGGTGCAGCACAAGCTGGGGGCGGTCAACGCCGGCTGCTGGGACGTCAACAGCGCCTGTGCCGGATGGGTCACCGCCCTCGACCAGGGAGCCCGCTACATCGCCACCGAGCCCTCCCTCCGCTACGTCCTGGTCGCCGGGGCCTACGGGATGAGCCGCTTCCTCGACCTGACCGACAAGCGGACGGCCAACCTCTTTGCCGACGGGGCGGGGGCCGTGGTGCTGGGGCCGGGTGAGGAACCGGGGTTTCTGGCCAGCAACTTCCTGGCCCGGGGCGAGTTCCACGACGCCCTGGGCATCTACACCGGTGGGGCCTTCCGCCCCTGCACGCCGGAGAACTTGGAGCGGTACGGCCCGCCGCGCGTCCAGTTCGTCCGCAAGTTCCCCAAGACCTTCAACACCGAGTACTGGCCCCGGCTGATCCGGGGGGCGCTGGACAAGGCCGGGCTGACCGTGGACGACGTGGACCTCTTCCTGTTCACCCAACTGAACCTGCGGACCATCGAGCTGATGATGGACCTCCTCGGTCAGCCGATCTCCAAGACCCACTGGGTGATGGACAAGTGGGGCTACACCGGCTCCCCCTGCGTGGCGATGGCCCTGGATGACGCCATCGCCCAGGGCCGTGGCCCCAACCCCGGCGACGTCATCGTCTTCTGCACCAGTGGCGGCGGGATCACGATGGCGGCGTCGGTCTGGCGGTGGGTGTGACGGAGGACGCAGGGCGCAAGATGCAAGATGCAGGGAGCAAGAGGCAATGTACGTAGGCGACTATCTCGGCCGGCGGGCGATCTACAGCCCCGATAGGCTTGCGATCGTGGACGCGGGGAAGGAGCCGGAGTGGCGGCTGACCTACCGGCAGATGAACGAGCGGGCCAATCGGTTCGCCAACTGGCTGCGGGGCGTGGCAGGCATCGGGAAGGGGGACCGGGTGGCGATCCTGGCCCGCGACGGCGTGGAGCACCTGGACTGCTTCTTCGCCTGCTCCAAGCTGGGGGCCATCCACACCGCCCTCAACTGGCGGCTCCACTGGCGGGAGCTGGCGGAGATCGTTCGGAAGACCACCCCCACCGTCCTCATCTACTCCGACGACTTCAGAGAGAAGGTGGCCCGGCTACACAACGCCACGCGGAACACGGAACACGCCATACGCCATTACCTCCACGTCGAAGGCGAGGGCATCGAGGGCAGCCTCCCCTTCGAGACCACCCTTCAGGGGAGCCCCGCCGATCCGGTCACCTGTGAGACGGTCGAGGCCGAGGAGATCGTCGCCCTCATCTTCACCGGCGGCACCACCGGCTTCCCCAAGGCGGCCCAGGTCTCCCACCGGATGATCGCCTGGAACACGCTGAACACCGTCATCCACGACCTGACCCACGACGACATCTACCTCAACGTCTTCCCTCTGTTCCACACCGGCGGCCTCTTCGTCTACACCCTGCCCCAGGTCATCCTGGGCGGGACCACCATCCTGATCCGCCAGTTCGACCCGGAGCGGGTGCTGAGGCTCATCGAGCAGGAGCGGGTCACCGTCTTCGCCGGCGTGCCGACGATGTACCAGATGCTCACCCAGGCGGCGAACTGGGAGGAAGCCGATCTCTCGTCGCTCCGCTTCTGCACCAGCGGCGGCGCTCCCCTGCCGGTTCCCCTGGTGGAGCAGTACACCCGCGAGAAGGGGGTGCGCTTCAAGCAGGGCTTCGGGATGACCGAGTTCGGTCCGGGCATCTTCGCCCTGGCCCCCGAGGACGCGGTCCGCAAGGCCGGTTCCATCGGTCGCCCCAACTTCTACGTGGACGCGCGGGTGGTGGACGACGACAACAACCCGCTGGGCTCCAACCAGGTGGGGGAGCTGGTGCTCAAGGGGCCTTCCCTCTGCTCCGGCTACTTCGGCGATCCCCAGGCCACCGCCGGGATGCTGGACGAAGCGGGGTGGTTCCACACCGGTGACCTGGCCCGCTACGATGAGGAGTGGTACTTCTACATCGTGGACCGCAAGAAGGATATGTTCATCTCCGGCGGGGAGAACGTCTACCCGGTGGAGATCGAAAAGGCCCTGTACGAGCATCCCGCCGTCCACATGTGCGCCGTCATCGGCGTGCCCGACCCCAAGTGGGGGGAGGTGGGGCTTGCCTGCGTGGTCCTCAAGCCGGGGGCCACTGCCACCGAGGAGGAACTGATCGCTTTCCTGCGGGACCGGCTGGCCCGCTACAAGGTGCCCAAGCGGGTGGTGTTTATGGACCGCCTCCCCATCTCCGGCGCGGGCAAGATCCTGAAGCGGGAACTGCGGGAGTGGTTCGCGTAACGGAATACGCAACACGCAATACGTGAAACGTCAAACGTCAAGCGTCTGGCATTCGGAGGTGACCTTATGGGCGACATACCTACCCTAGAGGGTGTGACCTCGCAGATGGTGCAGACCGCCCGGCTCAAGATGCACGTCCTCACCGCCGGGCCGGAGGAGGGCACGCCGGTGCTCTTCATCCACGGCAACGGCTCCTCCTCGACTTTCTGGGAGGAGACGATGCTGGCGCTGCCGGAGGGGTTCCGAGGCATCGCCCCCGATATGCGGGGCTACGGCGACACCGAGCCCCTGCCGGTGGACGCCACCCTGGGCCTGGGCGACATGGTGGAGGACGTCCGCTCGCTGGTGGAAGCGATGGGGCTGGGCAAGTTCCACATCGTCGGCCACTCGATGGGCGGGGGGGTCGTGATGAAGTACGCCATCGCCTACCCGGACGATCTCCTCTCCATCACCCTGGTGGACACTATGTCTCCCTACGGCTACAGCGGGAGCAAGGACGTGGATGGAACCCCCTGCCACGAGGACGGGGCGCCGGCCGGGGCCGCCGGCGTTAACCCCGACTTTGTCAAGCTGATGGCGGCCGGGGAGCGGGACACCGAGAACCCTATGGCCCCCCGCAACGTGATGCGCCAGTTCTACTTCAAGCCGCCCTTTATCCCCGAGCGGGAGGAGGACCTGCTCAGCTCTATGCTCTCGACCCGGGTGGGGGAGGACTGGTATCCGGGCGACTCGGTTCCCTCGGAGCACTGGCCGGGGGCCGCACCGGGGAAGCGGGGGGTGATCAACGCCATCAGCCGCAAGTACTTCGACGCCAGCGGCATCGTGGAGATCGAGCCCAAGCCGCCTGTGCTGTGGATTCGGGGGGCGGACGACCTGGTGGTCTCCAACAACGCGATGTGGGACATCGCTGCCCTGGGGGCGATGGGCTTCGTTCCCGGCTGGCCCGGCCCCGACGACTGCCCGCCCCAGCCGATGCTGGACCAGACGCGGGCTGTGCTGGAGCGGTACCAGGCCAGGGGCGGCTCCTACGAGGAGGTCGTCATCGCCGACGCCGGCCACTGCCCCTTCATCGAGAAGCCCGGCGAGTTCAACGCGGCCTTCCACGCCTTTCTGCGAGGGGCGTGAGGCGAACCTGGAGGGCGAACCTGAAAGCCCGACAGGAACCGGACGAGGCGCTATCTGCACCGAGCAAGGAGGAGAAAAGATGACGAGGAAAAGCTTCGCATGGTCGTTGGTGGCTGTGGTGGCGGTGTTGGGGCTGCTCCTGGCCGCCTGCAAGCCGTCCCCCACGCCCACCCCGCCGCCCCCCACGGAGGCCCCCACCAAGGCTCCCACCCAGCCGCCGGTGGAGAAGCCTACGGAGGAGGCGACCGAGGCCCCTGCTCAGCCGCCGACCGAGGAACCGACGGAGGTGCCCCCAGAAACGCCCACGGAGGAAGCGCCTTTCGCCGGCAAGCCCCTGAAGGTCGGCCTGCTCACCGACCAGTCGGGCCCCCTGGCCATCTACGGCCCGATGCAGGAGCGGGGCTTCCGGCTGGGGCTGGAGTACGCCACCGGTGGCACGATGGAGGTGGCCGGGCGGCCCATCGAGGTGATCGTCCGCGATAACGGCAGCGACCCGGAGAAAGCCGTCTCGGACGCCCGCGAGCTGATCGAGGCCGAGGGGGTGGAGGTCCTGGTCGGCACGGTCAGCTCCGGCGCGACGATGGCCGTCCAGCAGGTGGCGGCCGAGAACAAGACCATCCTCATCGTCGAGCCGGCCGCTGCCACCGACATCACCGGTAAGAACTTCAACCCCTACACCTTCCGCACCAGCCGCACCAACTACCAGGATGCCCTCGTGATGGGCCAGGGCCTGCTGGAGATGGGCGACACCTTCGTCCAGGTCGCCCCGGACTACGCCTTCGGCTACGGCTCGGCCTGTGGCTTCTACGCCGTGGTCAAGGGGGGCGGAGGCACCTTCCCCATCAACGACACCCCTGAGCAGTGCGGTGCCGTCTTCATCCCCTTCGACACCACCGACTTCACCCCGTACCTCCAGCAGGTGTTGGACGCCGATGCGGATGTGCTGATCGTCACCTGGGCCGGGGCCGGCTTCGTGCCCCTCTTCCAGCAGATGCAGCAACTGGGCATCTTCGACGAGATGGTCGTCGGCACCGGCATCGGCGACAACCAGACGCTGGCCGCGGGCTACGTCAACGCCATCGGCTCCACCGGCATCGTCGTCTACCACTACACCCTGCCCGACAACCCGGTCAACGACTGGCTGGTCCAGCGCCACATCGAGGAGTACGGCACCCCGCCTGACCTATTCACCAGCGGGGGGATGGCCGCGGCCATCATGCTGGTCGAGGGGGTGAAGCGGACCAACGGCGACACCAGCGCCGATGCCCTCATCCAGGTCTACGAGGACGACTTCACCTTCGAGGGCCCCAACGGCACCTACATCATCCGCCCCTACGACCACGTCGCCCTGATGCCGCTCTACTACGTCCGCCTGACCAACGTCACCGACCCTGACTTCAAGTTCGTCGAGCTGATCCGCGAGTTCGCTCCCGAGGAGGCCGCGCCGCCGTGCCTCCTGGAGGGCGAGTACGCCGACCGCTGTCCATAGGAGGCCCCCGGGGTAGGGGCGACCGGCCGGTCGCCCGTCCGCCGGTCGCCCCTACCCGCCGTCGCCCTGGGGGATGTGCCGTGGAACCACCCATCGTCCTGGAGACCCGGAACCTGCGCAAGGAGTTCGACGGGCTGGTCGCCGTCGCCGACGTCTCGATGAAGGTGCGGGAGGGCCACCTGCACGCCATCATCGGCCCCAACGGTGCCGGCAAGACGACCCTCTTCAACCTCATCAGCGGCCACATCCCGCCGACCGCCGGGCGCGTCTACCTGCGGGGGCGGGAGATCACCGGCCTGCCGCCCCACCGCATCGCGCGGCTGGGGATCGGGCGCTCCTTCCAGATCACCAACCTCTTCCCCAACCTGACCGTGCTGGAGAACATCCGGCTGGCCGCCCAGGCACGGGGCCGGGACAGCCTCAAGTTCTGGTCCTCCCACCGCCGCTTCCGCCGGTATCGGGAGCGGGCGATGGAGGTGATCCGGCAGGTCGGCCTCTCCGGCCGTGAGCAGCTCCCGGCGCGGGTCCTCCCCCACGGCGACCAGCGGAAGCTGGAGATCGGCATCCTCCTGGCCTCCGACCCCCAGGTGCTGCTCCTGGACGAGCCGACGGCGGGGATGGCGGCGGAGGAGGTGCCCCTGCTGGTGGAGACGATCCGCCGCATCCAGGAAGAGGGCAACCGGACGATCCTGCTGGTGGAGCACAAGATGGACGTGGTGATGACCATCTCCGACCGGGTCACGGTGATGCACCAGGGTCGCGTCCTGGCCGAAGGAACTCCGGCCCAGATCGCCGCCGACGAGCGGGTGCAGCGGGCTTACCTGGGGGAGATGTAGCGATGGGGCGATACCTGCTGGAGGTCCGGGAGATCCACACCTTCATCGGCCAGTTCCACATCCTTCAGGGCGTCTCGCTGGCGGTGCCGGAGGGGAGCATCACCGCCGTCCTGGGCCGCAACGGGGCCGGCAAGACGACGACCCTCAAGTCGGTCCTGGGCCTCACCCCGCCGCGCCGGGGCAGGGTGCTCCTCGCCGGGCAGGAGGTTCAGGGCCGGCCCGCCTACGAGATCGCCGCGATGGGGGTGGGGTACGTCCCCGAGCACCGGGCCATCTTCACCGACCTCACCGTCGCCGAGAACCTGCGCATCGCCGAGCGGCGGCGGGGCGACCTGGAGCGGCGGGCCGACTTCATCTTTGGCCTCTTCCCGGACCTGAAGCGGCTCTACCGGCTGCCCGGAGGCCATCTCTCCGGCGGGCAGCAGCAGATGCTCGCCATCGCTCGGGCGCTGGTGCCGGACAACCGGCTGCTGCTGATTGACGAGCCGAGCGAAGGGCTGGCCCCCATCCTGATCCAGCAGTTGATGGAAGCAATTCGTCGCCTCTCCGAACGGGTGACCGTGGTGCTGGTGGAGCAGAACTTCCAGATGGCCAGCCAACTGGCCGACCGGTACGTGATCATTGACGACGGGCGTTCGGTCCGCTCCGGCCCGATGGCCGAGCTGCTGGAGGATGAGGCGACGGTCCGCCGCTACCTGGGCGCGGTCGTGTGAGGGCGGCGGGTCGGCACGCTCCGAGGGAGGTCGAAGCCAATGGGAAAGCGGTCCCGCGCTGCGATCGCATCCATCGTCCTCGCCCTGGTCCTGGTGGGCCTGGCCTACGCCGGGTTCGGGGCCACGAAGACCGCCTCGGTCTTCCTCTCCGGCCTGACCCTGGCCGCCCTCTACTTCCTCCTGGCGGCGGGGCTCTCCCTGATCTTCGGACTGATGGATGTGCTGAACTTCGCCCACGGGACCCTCTTTATGATCGGGGCCTATGCGGGCTACAGCACCTTTGGCAACCCCCGCCTCCTGTTGAACACCCTGCCCCTCTTCCTGACGCTGCTGGCCGGCGGGATGGTGGGGGCGGTGGCGGGGCGACCGCTGCGGGCCTGGGAGCGGACGGTCCGACGACGCCGGGCCGGCGAGGGGCAGGACGAGGGCGGCCGGCAGGGGTTGCCGGCCATCCTGGTCCGGCTGCCCCCCTCCCTCATCCTGGCCCTGCTGGCCGTCGGGGTCCTCCTCTGGGGGGTCCGGGGCTTCCCTCTGGGCCGGCTGGTCGCCTTCGAGGCCACGGCCACCGGTGGGGCGATCCCCACGGCCGAGGCCCAGGAGCCCCTTTCGAGGATGCTCCTCCGCCTGGTCCTGATGGCGTTGGCGGGGCTGCTGGCGGGGCCGGCCCTGGTCCGAGGGCGGGAGAGGCGGGGGGTGTGGGGGGAGGTGGCGCTGGCGGTGGGGATCGCCCTCGCCGGCCTCCTCCTGCTGCTGGCACGCGATCCCCTGGAGGGGTTCCTGCTGGGCCTCTCGGTGGACCTGCGGTTTCTGCTGGCGCTGATCGCCGGGGCTGCCGTCGGCGGGCTGCTGGGGGCGCTGATGGAACGGACGCTGATCCGCCCCTTCTACGGCAACCCGATCACCCAGATCGTGCTCACGCTGGGGCTGATGTTCGTGGGGACGGAGCTGGTCAAGGCGGTGTGGGGCCGGGAGGGGCACCCGCCGATGACGGTGCCCAGCCTCTTCGCCGAGAGCTGCCGTTCCGAGACCTTCCTGGCCTGGCTCACGGAGCACTGCTCTTCCATTGGTGTGCTCGGTCGGGCCTTCCCCACCTACCGGCTGTTCATCATCTTCGTCGGCGGGGTGATCCTGGTGGGGGTTGGGCTGCTCCTCCAGTACTCCCGGCTGGGGATGATCATCCGCGCCGGGGTGCAGGACAGCGAGATGGTGGAGGCCCTGGGGATCAACGTCCGTCGCGTCTTCACGCTGGTGTTCGGCCTGGGCTCGGCGCTGGCGGCGCTGGGCGGGGTGGTGGCTGCCCCCTTCGTGGGGGTCTATCCGGAGATGGGGGGGATTTTCCAGCTCCAGGCCTTCATCGCCGTCGTCATCGGCGGGATGGGGAGCTACGCCGGCACGGCCGTCGGGGCGCTCCTGCTGGGGCTGGCCCGCGCTTTTGGCGACGCGCTGGTCACCAGCGGCATCGCCCTCCCCTGGGCCGAGCAGGCGCTCAGGGCCTCCCCCGCCGTCGCGCGAGCCTCCACGGTGCTTATCATGGCCATCGTCCTGCTGGTCCGACCGGCGGGGATCTTCGGTCGAAAGGAGTAGTCGGATGGAGAGGACCGGACTCCCCTCCTGGCTTCGTCGCCGGTGGCCCGGCCTGGTCGTCCTGCTCGTTTTGGTCCTCTTCCCCTTCGTCGCCGGCCTGACGATGGGGGACCCAACCGCCATCCCGCCGGAGGTCCAGGGGATGGCGCGGCTGCTGGCGCTGGCCGGGACGGGGCGGGCCAAGTTCTGGCAGGGGATGATCATCCAGGTGCTGATCCTGGCCGTCTTCGCGATGAGTTACGATCTGCTGTTGGGGTACACCGGCATCATCTCCTTCGGCCACGCCATGTTCTACGGGGTGGGCGGGTACGTCGTCGGCATCCTCCTGAAGCACTTCGCGTGGCCCATCGGAGCGGCGGTGGGGGCCGTGGTGCTGGTGGCCGTCGTCCAGAGCCTGCTCATCGGCCTCCTCTCCCTGCGGGTCAAGGGGGTCTACCTGGCGATGGTGACCCTGGCCTTCGCCGAGTTCTTCTTCATCCTCTCCGAAGCGACCGACTTTCGGCGGTACACCGGGGCCGACGATGGGCTGCACGGGATCTACCTCCCGCCGGCGATCAGCCCCACCGACCACCGGACCCGCTTCTACTTCCTCACCCTGGTCTTCTTCGTGATGATGTACCTGGCGGCGCGGCGGCTGGTGGACTCCCCCACCGGGCGGGTGATGGTGGCGATCCGGGAGAACGAGCAGCGGGCGGCGACGCTGGGGTACAATACCTTTGCGTACAAGTTGATCGCCCTGGTGGCCTCGGGGCTGCTGGCCGCGTTGGCCGGCGCACTTCACGCCACCTTCAACCTGGGGGTGACCCCCTCCACGCTGAGCGTGGGGACCACCATTGACGTCCTGGCGATGACCATCGTCGGCGGCGCCGGCACCCTGACCGGCCCCGTGCTGGGCGCGGCCATCGTCCACCTCCTGGGCTACTGGCTCAACCGCCTCTTCGGCCCGGCGTGGACCCTGATCTTCGGTGCCGTCTTCGTCCTCATCGTGGTCTTTCTCCCCTACGGCATCGTGGGCACGATCCGAGCCCGCTCCCTTCGGTGGCAGGCCGGCCGGCGGCGATGGCTGCGGCTGCTGGGTGTGGAGGGGTGGAAAGCGGGAGGATAGCGCGACAACGGCGCACCTACGCCACCAACGGAAGGGGTATAAGAGACTGCCCCAGCACTGCAAGCGGTGCTGGGGCTTGATCTTCTGGCGGACAGGGGGTAGAATTGAGGGGCCTCGGCCGGAGGACAACGGCAGGAGGTACGGGGGGGGCGAAGTCCTTCCCTCACACCACGCGACCGGAGGTCAAAACGATGACGCGACAACGGATGTTGGTCCTCGTGGGGCTGGGGCTCGTGACCGGTGGAGCCCTGCTGGTCCTGGCCGCGCTGGCGATGAGCCTGCTCAAGTCGGCCGCACCCCTTCCCACCGTCACCCCGCCTGCCCCGACCCAGGTACCGGTCTACACCCCGCCGCCCCCACCGCCCACCTTCACCCCCACGCCCACGGCGACCCCCACTCCCACCGCCACGCCCAGCCCCGTCCCCAGCCCCACCGGCACGGCCACGCCAACCCCAACCCCCTGGCCCACCTGGACCCCTTCCCCCACGCCCCAGGTGACGCCGGTGGCCGCCCTGCTCCAGAACCCCGAGTTCGAGGGCATCCTGCCCGGCCTCATCCCCGGCTGGTCCTGGTCGGCGGTGGACAACTTCGAGCCGGGCGGGGAATTCAACCCCGACACCAGCTTCGAGACGCCGCTGATCAAGCAGGCCGACGATCCCCGCCGCTTCATCCACGGTGACACCCTGCAGATAGACGGCGTGCACTACCTCAAGTTCAAGGCCACCGTCTACCAGACCGTCACCGTGACGCCGGGGAGTCGCCTCCTTTTCCGGGCCAAAGCTGGCGGCTACTCCGACGGCGGTGGCATCATCGTGGCCGCCGGCGTGGATCCCGAGGGGCGAGAGGGGTGCGACCAGGCCCAGTGGGGACCGATGCTGACGGTGGACCAGACCAACAGCCCTGTGGTCGTCGAGGCCCCTTCCATCATCGTGGGGGAGGGTGGGCAGGTGACCGTCTGCCTCTACGCCGAGACCAAGTACGCCCAGGTCAGCAACGCGGCCTTCTTCGACCAGGCGGAGCTGGAGGTGGAAGCGCCGTGAGGAAGGCTCCGGGCTACGCGGGGGCGCTGCCCTACCCCGCCATCGCCTGGTCCAGGTCGGCGATGAGGTCTTCGACGTCCTCGAGGCCGACGGCCAGCCGGACCAGGCCGTCGGTGATGCCGGCGGCCAGGCGGGCCTCCCGGGGGACGCTGTGGTGGGTTGTGCTGGCGGGATGGGTGATCAGGGTCCGGGTGTCGCCCAGGCTCACCGCGCGGGTGCAAAGCTGCACCCGGTCGAGGAGGTGGGCTCCTGCGCTCATCCCCCCTTTCAGTTCGAAGACGACGACCCCGCCACCGCCGTTGGGCATCTGGCGGCGGGCCAAGTCGTGCTGGGGATGGTCGGGGTGCCAGGGGTAGCGCACCCAGGCCACGGCCGGGTGATCGGCCAGCCACTCAGCGATCCGCAGGGCGTTCTCGTTGTGGCGGGCCATGCGCAGTGGGAAGGTGTGGAGCCCCCGGGTGATCAGCCAGGCGTTGAAGGGGCTGATGCAGCCGCCGAAGTGGCGCAGCGGCCCCTGCAGGGCCTGCTGGATGAAGGCGCGTTGACCCACGATCACGCCTCCCAGCGCGTCGCCGTGCCCTCCCAGGAACTTCGTGGCCGAGTGGATCACCACGTCTACGCCCAGCGTCAGGGGGCGCTGGTTGTAGGGCGTCGCAAAGGTGTTGTCTATCATCGTCAGGATGCCCCGCTCCCGGGCGATGGCGGCGATGGCAGCGATGTCGTTGAGGGAGAGGGTGGGGTTGCCGGGGGATTCCAGGTAGATGACGCGGGTGGTGGGGCGCAAGGCGGCCTCGAAGGCCGCCGGGTCCGTGGCCTCGGCCAGCGTCGTCTCCACGCCAAAGCGGGGCAGGTCGTGGACGATGAAGTGGTAGGTGCCGCTGTAGAGGCCGGTGGTGGCCACCACGTGGTCGCCCGCCTGGAGGACGGTCAGGAGGGCGGTGCTGACCGCGGCCATGCCCGATGCCGTTGCCAAGGCGGCCTCCCCGCCCTCTAAGGCGGCGACCTTGGCCTCCAGGATGGCGGTCGTCGGGTTGCCCCAGCGGGTGTAGATGGGCAGCGCCTCGCTCTCAAAGGCGTAGACGGCTTCCTCGGCATTCTCGAAGCGGTAGGTGGTCGCCATGTGGATGGGCGGTGCGACATCTCGCTCCGCCGCGCCCTCGCCAACGTGGATCGCTGTGGTGTGGGGACCCCAGGAATGCATAGGATGTTTCCTCCTTGTAGCTTGGGATCGTGGTGGGTGCCCAGAGTGCTGGGCATCCGCCTTGGTCTACGACACCTTAGCCTGAGGGGGCGTAGGGAAGCCGTAGGGGAAGCGTAGGCAGGCCGTCCAGCATCCCTGCAACGAAGGGAATAAGATGGACACGGATTTGGCGGATTCTCTTCTTCTCCTCCTCATTTCGGCGAGAGCCGGGGATGTCGGCGGTCCCGGCTCTCGCTGATTGTTCCCACCTCTTCCTCTCTCATCTCCCTCATCTCCTGGTTCCTCCGGTGGTGGAGAACGGGGAGGGCTCGCCTCCCCGCGAGAAGGGCTCGATGGCCTGGCGCACCTGCTGGGTCAGACGGCCAAAGGTCTCGCTGGACAGGATCTCTCCATAGCGAGGGCGGGGCAGGGGGATAGGGATGATCGCCCGGATGTGACCGGGGCGGGCGCTCATCACCAGCACGCGATCTCCCAGGAAGACGGCCTCGGGGATGCTGTGGGTGACCATCACCACCGTCTTGCGCTGGGCCTGCCAGATGCGCAGCAACTCCAGCGCCATCTGCTCCCGGGTCAGCGCGTCGAGGGAGCCGAAGGGCTCGTCCAGCAGCAGGAGTTCGGGATCGTGGATCAGGGCCCGGGCGATGGCCACCCGCTGGGCCATCCCCCCGGAGAGTTCGGCGGGGTAGGCGTCTTCAAAGCCGGAGAGCCCCACCAGGGCGATGAGGGCTTCGGCCCGTCGGCGGGTCTCCTCGGGGTCCAGCCCTGCGATCTCCAGGGGCAGGGCCACATTCTGCCGCACCGTCCGCCAGGGCATTAGGTTGGCCTTCTGAAAGACGATGCCGATCTGACGGCGGGGGCGGGTCAAGGGCTCTTCGTTCAGCCAGACGGCCCCCTGGGTTGGCCGGATCAGGCCGGCCAGCAGGCGGAGCAGGGTGGACTTCCCACAGCCCGAGGGACCGACGATGCAGAGGAATTCTCCCGGGGCGACGGCCAGGGAGACGTTCTCCAGCGCCTGGATCTCGCCGGAAGGGCCTGTGAAGAAGACGGAGAGCCCTTCGGCCCGGAGCAGGGGGGTGGGGGTATTGGACGCCGGGGGGGCGATGGGCGCTCCCCCGACCTCGAGGAGGGAGGCGCGGGAAGGCGCTGCCCCCCCCTCCGGATCAGGGCAGGAAGTCATTGTTGAAGAGGTCATCCACGTTCAGCTCAACGTCCAGGAGGCCGGCTGCCTGCATCACCTGGATGCCCTTCTCCCACGTCTCGCGCTCGGAGTAGCCCAGCCGCTCGGCCCGCCAGTAGTCCAACGTGGCTTGCAGGACCGCCCGTTGCACATCGGCGTTGTCGGCCAGCCCCTCGACGTAGTGGGTGCTGATCTGGAAGGCGGCCTCGGGATCGTCCAGCGTGTCTTGCAGCCCCCGCAGGAAAGCCCGCACGAAGGCGCGGACCAACTCTGGCTCCTGAGCGATGGTCTGCTCATTGGTGATGAGGCCGTTGGCCGGCAGGTCGGCGTAGTCGGCCACCGGGATGACCTGCAGGTCGTACCCCTCCTGTTGTAGCAGGATGGGCTCGTTGTTGACGTAGACGACGGCAGCGTCCACCCGACCTTCCACCAGGCTCTCCTTCTGTGTGTAGCCGATGGTCAGGAGCTGAACCTTGGTCTCGTCCAGGTGTGCTGCCTCTACCAACGCTCGCCAGCCGATGAAGCTGGCCCCGAAGGTCTCGGGGATGCCCACCCGCCGTCCCTCTAGGTCTTGGGGCGAGCGGATCCCGCTCTCGGTCAGGGCGACCACCGCGATGGGGAAGCGTTGATACCACTCGGTGATGTAGACCACGGGCAGTCCCTGCGCCCGGGCCAGGATCACCTGATCGCCGCTGGCGATGGCGAAGGGGAGCTCACCTACCCCCACCAGTTTGACCCCGTCGGTCTCAAAGCTGTAGTCGAACTCGAGGGCGAGACCCTCCTCGGCGAAGTATCCCCGCTCCACCGCCACGTAGATGGGGGCGAACTGGACGTTGGGGATGTACCCCATAGGTAGCCGGATGGTGCGAAGGGTCGGTGTGGGGGAGGCTTTCCCCGTACAGGCCGTCAGCAGGAAGGCTACGATCAGGGCGACGCTTGCTAGACCTTTCTTCTTGCGCATCGTTTACATCCTCCAGGGCTCTCTCCTCACCTGCCAGCGGAGCAGCCGTCGTTCCAGCCAGGCCGTTCCGCCGTAGAGGGTGAGGGCGATGGCGATAAGCGCGGCGATGGCGACGAAGATGAGGGGGGTGTCGAAGAGGCCCTGTCCCAGCCGGACCAGGAAGCCCAGCCCCTGGTCGGCGGCGACGAACTCGCCTACCACGGCCCCGATTACCGAGAGGGTGGCGCCGACCTTCAGCCCGCCCAGCAGGACGGGCAGCGCGGCGGGTACCTCCAGTTTAGTGAAGACCTGCCAGCGGCTGGCCTCCAGCGAGCGCATGAGGTCCATCAGTTCGGGCTCCACCGAGCGGATACCGACCATCGTGTTGACCAGCATTGGAAAGAAGATGACCAAGGCGCAGACCAGCACCTTGGAGAGCAGCCCCGGCCCGAACCAGATCACCAGTAGGGGGGCCAGGGCCACCATAGGCACCGCCTGGGAAGCGACGATGTAGGGGGCCAGCAGCCGCTCCACCAGGTGGGATTTGCCCAGCAGGTAGCCCAGGGCGGTCGCCGTGGCTATGCCGACCAGCAACCCTCCCAGGACCTCCTGCAGCGTGACCCAGGTGTGACGAAGCAGGGTCCCGTCGGTCAGAAGCCCCCAGAAGCGTTGCCAGACGCGGTCGGGGCCGGGTAAGATGAAGGCCGGATAGTCCCCCAGGTAGACCACGGCGATCCACAGCCCCAGGAAGAGGATGGCCACCAGTGGTGTGAGCCAGACCTCTGGACGACGGTTCCACCAAGGCATCCGCAAGGCTCCCTCCAGACCTGATCACTCGATGGGGGGACCTGCTGCCATCACCTCCGGCCCCACGCGGCCGGCGAACTGCTGGAAGTTCTCGTGGAACATCTGGACCAACTGGCGGGCCTGTTCGTCGTAGGCCCGGGGGTCGGCCCAGGTCTCACGGGGGTGCAGCAGCCGGTCGGGCACATCGGGGCAGTGGACGGGCACGGGGAGGCCAAAGATGGGGTCGGTTTCCGTGGGCACATCGTCCAGCTTCCCCTGCAGCGCAGCCCGCACCATCGCGCGGGTGTAGGGCAGCGCGATCCGCTCCCCCACGCCGTAGGGCCCCCCGGTCCAGCCGGTGTTGACCAGCCAGACCCGACTCTTGTGGCGGGTGATCCGTTCTCGCAACATCTCGGCGTAGACGACCGGGTGGAGGGGCAGGAAGGGCGCTCCGAAGCAGGCGCTAAAGGTCGCCTGCGGCTCGCGGATCCCCTTTTCCGTCCCGGCCACTCGGGCCGTATAACCCGACAGGAAGTGATAGAGGGCCTGATCCGGCGTCAGGCGGGCGATGGGAGGGAGCACGCCGAAGGCATCAGCGGTGAGGAAGACCACGTTGCGGGGGTGTCCCCCTACACCCTCTTCCACGATCCGGGGCAGGTAGTTGATGGGGTAAGCACCCCGCGTGTTCTCCGTCAAGGAATCGTCGTCCAGGTTCACCCGTCGGGTCTGGGGGTTGATGGTCACGTTCTCCAGGATGGTTCCGAAGCGGCGGGTCGTCTGGTAGATCTGGGGTTCGTTCTCCCGCGAGAGGCGGATCACCTTGGCGTAGCACCCGCCCTCGAAGTTGAAGACGCCGCCGTCGTGCCAGCCGTGCTCATCGTCCCCGATGAGCGCCCGCTCCGGGTCGGTCGAGAGGGTGGTCTTCCCCGTTCCCGAGAGGCCGAAGAAGAGGGCCACGTCGCCGTCCGGCCCCACGTTGGCCGAGCAGTGCATTGGCAGCACCCCTTGGGCGGGCAGCAGGTAGTTGAGCACGGTGAAGATGGACTTCTTGATCTCACCGGCGTAGCTGGTCCCTCCGATGAGGATGAGCCCCCGCTCGATGTTGACGATGATGAAGACCTCCGAGTGGGTGTTGTCCAGCTCCGGCACAGCGTGGAAGCGGGGCGTGTGGATGATGGTGAAGCGGGGGACGTGGTCGCCCAACTCCTCCCAGGTGGGCAGGATGAAGAGGTTGCGGGCGAAGAGGCTGTGCCAGGCGTACTCGGTGATCACCCGGATGGGCATCCGGTAGCGAGGGTCGGCACCCGCAAAGAGGTCCTGGACGAAGATGTCCTTCCCCTGGAGGTAGGCCAGTTGGCGGCGGTAGAGGAGTTCGAAGTTCTCCTGGCTCATCGGTTGGTTGACGTCTCCCCACCACACTTTTCCCTGGCTCTCCGGTCCCTCCACGATGAACTTGTCGCGGGGGGAGCGGCCCGTGTGGTGGCCGGTGCGGACGACCAGGGGACCCAGGTGGGCGATGAGCCCCTCGCGCCGACGGACGGCCTCCTCGTACAGGGTCGCCGTGGGCAGGTTCCAGTAGACCATGTTGACGTTCTTGATGCCGTGTTCTTCGACACCGTAGGAGCTAGGATTGCGACCGATGTACTGCATACTTCCCTCCGACTTGTTGTGATCTGCGATCTACAATTCGCAACTTGCAACTTGCAACTTGCAACTTGCAATCTGCAACCTGCAACTTGCAACCTGCAACTTGTAACTTGCACCTTGCACCTTGCACCTTGCAACTTTTCAGGTGACCACTTCCACCCGCAGAGCCTCCAGGACCGCCTGGATGGGGTTAATGAGCGTCGTAACGTCGGATCCGGCGAAGAGCAGGCCGACGACCCGGCGTTCCATGTCCAGAACCGCCGATCCCGAGTCCCCTGGGGCACTCATCGCCCCGGCCATCAACTGTCCCACGAAGGTGGCCGTTGGGCCGTTGTAATCCACCCGCACGGTGACATCTATCTGGGTGATCTGACCGGTGGTCAGGCCGGTGGTGCGCCCCGATTTCTGCACTCGGGTGCCCAAGGTGGCCTCGGCGACACCGGTGGGGACGCCGATCTCCAGGATGTCAGCGCTCACCAAGTCGCCGCTGAGGGGGCGGGCCAGGGCGGCGTCCACCCGGTTTTCCCCCTCAGCGGTGGGTTGAGCCGGGCGTCGCCCGCCGAGAAGTCCCCAGAGGGAGGCCGCGCAGCCGGGAGGCTGTGCGCCGAAGTCAATGGGCACGTAGTCGGCCAGTTCGGCAATCTTGTCGGCCTGGGTGCCGCCGTCGGCCGGCCCTGGTTGTAGGATGGCATCGCCTGGCCGGCCTTGGTTGATGTTGGCCAGAACGTGGTTATTGCTCAGGATGAAGTGCTGATCCTCCCGGCGCACCAGACAGCCGAAGGTGCCCGCCGTGATGGCGTAATGGCCGACGGAGATCCCGGGCCGGGCGGGTCGCCATCGGTCCTGATGCCCCTGGAAGGCCCGGATCACGCCCGTTTCGACGACGTCGGTGGGAACACCGTCCACCATTTTGGGGACCAGGTCTTCGCGGGACAACTGGGCCACGGGGAGCTTCTGAGTGACCGAGACGATGACGGCCAGCTCATCGGTCACCTGACCGCCGGTGATCTTGTAGCCGATGCCACAGGCCACCGTATTGCGCTTCCGTAGCAGGTCCATCCCATAAGTCAGTTTCACGGACCGGGCCGCCTCCATCGTGACACGCATTGCTCTAGCTCCTTTCTCTACCCAGGGCCGCACGCTCGGGGAAGATGATGTGGGCTCATTTTACTCGAATCTGCCCCGGATGCAAATCACCCGTTGGGGCAGGGTGACCGGTGATGCTCCCGTTTTTATGGGTTGGTGTTGAAAAGCTCCGTTGGTGTGGCAAATTGGTTGACGCGCAAAACCAGGTGTGCTATAATTGGGGCAACATTGCCTCAGCTTATACGATCATCGCAGGCATTCCAGGTGGGAGCCTGTATGTGCCTCGTTTGACGAAGCACCTCCCCTCAACGACCCAAGAGCTCTCCTAAATGGTACAATCCTGAGAAGCCATCATTGCATATCTCGTCTCAACCTCTGCCAAGGGGAAGACGAAACGTTTCGTCCGACGTGGACTGATCTCCCCACGGTCGGCTTCTTATGCCTGACCGGCTTGGGCTCCCGTCCTGGATCTCACCTGGACAACAGCCCCAGGATGTAGGCAGATCCCGTTGGAAGTGGAATTGCCCTCCGGAAGGAACCCTCCTGAACGCCTGGAAGGCCCTGGGTCCCTCTGGGAGGTCCTGCTATGGGCACACCCCCTGCTGTGAATCCCCGGGGGAAAACCGATTTTCTGATCAGGAGTGAATGCCGTGGACCTAGATATTGCTGAACTGGAAACGCGCACGTTGCACGAATTGCGAGAGCTGGCCCGAGAAATGGGGGTATCGGGCTACAGCCGCTTGAAGAAAGACGAACTCATCCTCCGCCTTTTGCGGGCCAAGGCGGAACAACAGGGCCTCATCTTTGGAGGCGGTATCCTGGACATCGTGGATGAGGGGGTGGGGTTCCTCCGTTCCGATCACTACCTGCCCGGCCCCGAGGATGTCTACGTCTCCCAGTCGCAGATCCGGCGCTTCGGCCTGCGCACGGGCGATATGGTCGTCGGCCAGGTTCGCCCTCCCAAGGAGAACGAGAAATACTACAGCCTGCTCCGTGTGGAGGCGGTGAACGGCCTGGATCCAGAGCAGGCCAAGTATCGCCCCCATTTCGATCGGCTGACCCCCATCTTCCCCAACGAACTCCTGGACTTGGAGACGGACTCCAACAACCTGACCACCCGGTTGCTCAACCTGATCGCCCCCATCGGTCGGGGACAGCGTGGTCTGATCGTTTCCCCCCCCAAGGCGGGCAAGACCACCGTCCTGAAGCACATCGCCAACGCCGTCTCGGCCCGCTATCGGGACATCCACCTGATGGTCTGCCTCATCGGAGAGCGGCCCGAGGAGGTGACCGATATGGATCGTTCCGTGGAGGCGGAGGTGATCAGTTCCACCTTTGACGACCCGGTCGAGAACCACGCCCGGGTGGCTGAGATGGCTCTGGAGCGGGCCAAGCGGTTGGTGGAGTGTGGCCGCCACGTGATGATCCTCCTGGACTCGATCACCCGCCTCTCCCGGGCCTACAACCTGATCGTCCCCCCCAGTGGGCGTACACTTTCAGGAGGTCTGGACCCGGCAGCCCTCTATCCTCCCAAGCGTTTCTTCGGATCGGCCCGCAACATCGAGGAGGGAGGGAGCCTGACCATCATTGCCACCTGCCTGGTGGACACGGGCAGCCGGATGGACGATATGATTTACGAGGAGTTCAAGGGGACGGGCAACATGGAGCTCCACCTGAGTCGGCGGCTGCAAGAGCGCCGTATCTTCCCCGCCTTCGACATCGAGCGCTCTGGCACGCGCCGGGAGGACCTGCTCCTGGACCCGGATACATTGGCCAAGGTGTGGACGATGCGGCGGATGTTCACCCAGTTGACCACGCCGCCGCCTTCGGGGGCCGGCTACGACATCGCGACGGCCACGGAGGCCCTGCTGAACCGGCTGCGGCGCACCAAGACCAACAAGGAGTTTCTCGACACACTGCACAAGGATGCGCTGTAGCGAGGACAGGTAGGCTTGCGAGAGTTCGGTCCACAGCGACAAGCCCCATCCCTGCGAGCCGCGGGATGGGGCTTCTTTGTGGCCTCTTTCCTTGCAGAGCAGGCTAAGGGGGGGAGGGACCGGAGACCGGCTGCAAGGCTGTCTCGATCTCGTCCAGCAGCTCTCCGATGCTGAAGGGCTTGGGGAGGAAGGCGGCGGCTCCCAGAGCGATGAGGCGCTTGCGCTCCTGATCCACGTCGGCCACGTGGGCCGAAATGGCCACGATGGGGATGGTCTGGGTCACCGCGTCTCGCTTCAGGTGCGTCAGGGCCTCGTACCCGTCCATGCCGGGCAGGCGCAGGTCCAGCAGGATCAGGTCGGGCCGGTGGCGGCGGGCCATTGCCAGGGCCTCGTAGCCATCGGCGGCCACCAGCGGCGTGAAGCCGATCCGGCGCATCGTGGCGGAGAGCAATCCCACGGTGTCGGCGTCGTCCTCGACGATGAGGACCCGACCCTGCCAGGTCAGCGCCTCCTCCACGCTGTGCAGCAGTTCTTCTTCCTCGATAGGCTTGGTCAGGTAATCCACAGCCCCCAGGCCCCGGGCCGTCCCATCGTCGGGCACGATGGTCAGGACGACGACGGGGATGTCCGCCGTGGTCGAGTTCTCCTTCAGCTTGCGGAGCACTTCCAGTCCATCAATGTCCGGGAGGAGCAGGTCCAGGAGGATGAGGTCGGGCTGTTTCTCTTCGGCCCAGGTGACGACGGAGCGACCGCTCCCCAGGACGAGGACCCGATAACCGCTGTTCTCCAGGTGCATCTTGATGAGGTTGGCGATGTCGGGGTCGTCGTCCACCACCAGGATGGTGCGCATACGGGCCATTAGGTGGGGCATGGGGCGACGCCCTTCGTCCTCCTCCATCCGCGTGGGCACGGGCAGGATGAAGGTGAAGGTGCTCCCTTTGCCCAGCTCGCTCTCCACCCAGACCCGCCCGCCGTGCATCTCCACGAACATCTTGACGATGGGGAGCCCCAGGCCGGTCCCGCTGGTCTCTTGGACCAAAGGGTGATCGGCCCGGTAGAACCGCTCGAAGATGCGCCCCAGGTCCTCCGGTGCGATACCGATGCCCGTATCCCGCACGTCCACACGCACCGCGCCCTCGACGAGGTAAGCCCGCACCTCGATGGTTCCCCCTTCGGGAGTGTACCGGATGGCGTTGCTGACCAGGTTCGTAAGCACCTGGTTCAACCGATCCCGATCCCCCATAATTTCGGGGAGTCCTCCCATCACCTCGTAGGTGAGTGTCTGGTGCTTGGCCTCGGCCTGGCCAGCGAGGGCATTGACCACGTCGGCGATCACCTCGCCGATCTGCACCGGCCGGGGTTCGAAGCGAACCCGCCCGGTCTCCACCCGTGATATGTCCAGCAGGTCGTTGATCAGCGCCGTCAACCGGTCCGTGTTGCTCTTGATGATCTGGAGAAACCGCTTCTGCTCGGCGTTGATGGGACCGACGGCACCGGCGTAGAGCAGGTCTGTGTACCCCTTGATGGCGGTCATCGGAGTGCGGAGTTCGTGGGAGACGGTGGAGACGAACTCACTCTTGGCTCGATCCGCTTCCACCTCCTTGGTGATGTCCCGGAAGATGATGACCACGCCCAGGAACTCCTCGCGGCGGGTGAGGACAGGGGAGAGGTGGGCGTGGATGACGCGGTTGTCAATCTCCAGGATCGTCTTAAAGGCTTTGCTCACCCCCAGGTCGGAGGTGCTCAGGAGCGTCTCCATCGCGGTCGTTGCCTCTTCCCGTCCCTGAGCGCTGAAGGCAGAGAAGAGGGCGTGGAAGTCGTGGCCGATGAGCTGCTTCGCCGAGGTCCCCAAGATGCGCTCGGCAGCCGGGTTCACCAGGATGATCCGCCCCTCGGTATTGCTCACGACGACGCCATCGGCGATGGAGGTGAGGATGGCCTGACTTTTGGTCCCTTCCTCCTGTTGATGGCGGAGCATCTGGCCCAGTTCCTGGGCCTGGCGGCTGATCAGGCGATAGACCTCGGCGTTGCCGATGGCGGTGGCGATCTGGCTGAGGACGGTGCGGAGCAACCGGACGTGGGTAGCGTCGAAAGCGCCGGCTCGGGGGCTGGCCACGGCCAGGAGACCCCGGAACTCCCCGTTGGCGACCAACGGAGCGACGATCAGCGCCCGCACCCGTTCGCCGGCCAATTGGTTGAGCCAGGTTTCGGCTCCCTCAGCCTGCAGGTCGTCCACGATGAGCAGGGGGTCCGGCTGTCCCAATTGCCACTCTGAGGGGATCGCTCGTAGGGGCACGTCGCCGCCGTCCCAGTTGATGGTGGCCTCGACGGTCACTTTGCCGGCGGCACCGTCCACCAGGAAGACGGCTCCCTTCTCCGCCGCGATGGCCGAGGTCACCTCGGCCAGGGTTTTCTGCAGCACCCGGGGCAGGTCCAAGCTGGAGGTCAACTCTCGGGTGATCTCGTAGAGCGTTTCCAACTGCGCCTTCGCCGTCGCCAGTTGTTCAGCCCTGTCGGCGAAGTAGCGGGCCAGGGCCGTGGAGATCTCGGCGCGGTAGTGGATGGCCCGAGAGGGGTCTTCTTCGGGAGGGAGCATGGTCTGGATCGTGCTGGAGAGACCTTCAGCAATGGCAAAGACCTCGGAGGGGGCCAGCCCATGCTGGGTCACTACCTGGTCAACCCAGCGGTACGCCTTTTCCGACAGCGGCTCTGCTCCATCCGTGATAAGGGTTTCCAGGAGGGAGTTCCAGACAGCGAGGCCCTTATGGGAGGTGGCGAGATGGGGCGATGCCGTTTGAATGGCAGCCGGCCATTGAGCCTCGATTTCGGCTTTGTGCTGGCGCAACCATGAAAAAAAATCCCAACCCATATCACTCCTCGGAGCTTGTCCCCGTAGAGGCTACTGCCTCCCAAGCGAGGTACGATCGGTCGTCGGTGAGGGTTAGCCATACTGGGATGATAGCACAAGGTCTCATAGAAGGCAAGGGGACAATCGCTCCTGCCAGGGTACAAGGTGCAATTTTAGGGAGAGACGAGGGCAATGCCCTCGCCCGGTGGGGCAGGGTGTAGTTTTCCTTGTTCATTGTATCCTCGCCCCTCGGCGGACGGGTTACAAATTCGTTACGGTTGGGTGACAGCTTGGTTTTCGTTGGCGCTTGACGGTGGGGCCGATATATGGTAAAACCAACATAATCGTTCAGGAGACGAATGGCCCGGTGTGCCGCTGCAGGCGGAGGAGGAGTTCCAATGCAGCAATGGGAGTATTGTGAGCTACGCCTCGACATCAGCGGTACGGTGATGATTCGCCAGTCGGTCCGTTTCTACCAGGTTGAGGGACCTTCTCGGGAGATCATCGTGTCCAGCCGGGACCAGGCCATCGCCGAGTTGGGATTGGCGGGTTGGGAGATGGTAGGTGTCGCGGGTTCCCTGATGCAGGATGGTGGTGGGTTGAGCCTTTTCTTCAAGCGCCCCTTGCCCTCTTCGGACGAGACGAGCGCCCCTTCTGGTGTGGAAGCTCGCAGCCGTGTGCCCTTGCCGGCTGATCCCAGCGAGGAGAACGACGATGCAGACACCCCCCACACCCCAGTCCTCGACTAAGGTTCGTCTATTGCTGGCCATCGCCCTGGGCAGTGGGGCCGGCCTGATCGCTGGGCTGTTGATCTCAGCAGCTATCATCTTCCTACTCCTGGTTCGGGTTCCAACGGCTCCCCAGCAGACCGAAGGGGCCAATCCGACGGTGCCGGGTGGGACGGCTCCACCCTCCACATCCCTGCCTGAGGTATCTCCCTCACCCTCTCTCTCCTCTCCTACGCCCACGTTTCTCCCGAGCCCCACGGCGACGCCTCAACCCCCGATCCAGGTGACCGTTCCGTCGTCACCGCCACCGCCTCCTCCGACGCCCACGGAGCCGACGGCGGTGGTGACGCCAACGGCCACCTCTACCCCGGCTCCCCTCGACTTCACGACCCCGGAACTGGTCGAATGGTCGGTGGACCCGGAGAGGGGGGAATGGCGAGGCGTGCTGGCTTTCACACCCAGCGGCGGCGATGGCACCTACCGTTACTACCGGGACGTGGTCAGCCCTGAGACCGAGTTCTTCGATGCCCGGCTGGAGTTCGTCTGGGCTCGCTGCAAGCCGGCGATTCTGACCATCATCGTCCAGTCAGCGGGTCAGGAGAAGCGTTGGAAAGGGTTCATCCCCTATCCCAATCCGGACGAATGCCAATGATAGGACTGCGGTGATTACCTACAAGTGAGCGAGAGAGTGGTCCGTAGCAGGCCGTCACGAATTTCTCACAAATGCCCGAATGAGGTGGTCCTTAATTCGTGTATTCGTGCCCCATTCGTAGACGGCTAGTCTCCTTATCTCCAAAGATATGGGTAATCACCGGATAGGACTCCGTTGACAGTCCTGGGCTCTGATGTTATACTGACCGACAGTGCTCATCGGGCATCCATCCAGGTGCCCGGCACATCCATCGCGCCCATCCGGCTGGCACGAAGCGCGAGATGGGTGCCAGCCCTCTGGAGATCTCCAGCACCGATGCCGGACACCTAGAAGCCGAGGGATGCTTGGAGAGATCACCAAAGCACCTGAAAGGAGTGAATGGTATGGCAACAAAAGTTGGCATCAACGGGTTTGGCCGCATCGGCCGGCAGGTCCTCAAGGCGATGCTCGATTACTACGCCGATGACTTGGAAGTGGTCGCCGTGAACGACCTCTTCAGCCCGGAGATCAACGCCCACCTTTTCAAGTACGACTCCAACTACGGACGCTATCCCGGCACGGTGGAGGTCGCCGATGGCGATCTGGTGGTGGATGGCCGCCGCATCAAGGTCTTCGCCGAGCGGGACCCGGGCAAGCTCCCTTGGGCCGACCTGGGGGTGGAGATCGTCGTGGAGGCGACCGGTGTCTTCCGGGACGGACGCAAGGCGGCCGCCCACATCGAAGCGGGGGCCAAGAAGGTGATCATCACGGCGCCGGCCAAGCCGGCGGACAGCGTGGACCTAACCATCGTATTGGGCGTGAACGACGACCAGTACGATCCTGCCAACCATCACATCGTCTCCAACGCCTCCTGCACGACCAACTGCCTGGCCCCCGCTGCTAAGGTGATCTTTGACAGCTTCGGCATCCTGAAGGGGCTGATGACGACGGTCCACAGCTACACCAACGACCAGCGCATCCTTGACCTGGCCCACAGGGATATGCGCCGGGCCCGAGCGGCGGCCATCAACATCATCCCCACGACCACCGGAGCAGCCAAGGCGCTGGCCCTCGTCATCCCAGAACTCAAGGGGAAGTTCGACGGCATGGCCCTCCGCGTCCCCGTCTCCACCGTATCCATCGTGGACTTCGTCTGCTTGGTGGAAAAGGAGACGACGGTGGAAGAGGTCAATGCCGCCTTCAAGGCTGCTGCCGAAGGGCCGATGAAAGGGATCCTGGGCTACGAGGAGGAGCCCCTGGTCAGCACCGACTTCAAGGGCGACCCCCGCTCTTCCATCATTGACGGGCTCTCCACCGCTGTGATGGATGGGAACCTGGTCAAGGTGGTGTCCTGGTACGACAACGAGTGGGGCTACTCGGTGCGGGTGGCCGATCTGGCCAAGCTGATCGCGGATCGGCTGGCCTGAGCGCATCCCGTTCCGGTCACCATCGCTCGATAACCTGTCGGCAAGCAGGGGCGCACGACCGTGCGCCCTTGCTCCAGCCCCTTCCCGGCTTCCTTCCTGGATTGGACACGAGCGATGAAATGGGACCCGAATGAGCACGGGGAGAACCATCAGGAGAGCAGACGATGAACAAGAAGACCCTGCGGGACGTGGAGGTGCAGGACCGGCGCGTCCTGGTCCGCGTGGACTTCAACGTCCCCATTCAAGAGGGACGGGTGACCGATGATACCCGCCTGCGGGCTGCCCTGCCCACCCTCCAGTACCTGCTGGACCACGGCGCGGCCGTCATCCTGGTCTCTCACCTGGGACGACCGAAGGGGAAGGTCGTGGAGGCTCTGCGGATGGACCCGGTGGCGGCCCGGCTTTCCGAACTGCTGGGCCGGCCCGTCCGCAAGCTGGATGACTGCGTCGGCCCTCAGGTCGAGGAAGCCGTGGCGGCCATGCAGCCGGGCGACGTCATCCTGCTGGAGAACAGCCGCTTCCACCCGGAGGAGCGGGCGAACGACGAGGCTTTCGCCCGTCGGTTGGCGGCTCTGGCCGATCTCTACGTCAACGACGCTTTCGGCTCGGCCCACCGAGCCCATGCCACAACGGAGGGAGTGGCCCGTGCGATGCGGGCCCAGGGGAAACCGGCGGTCGCCGGTTTCCTGATGGAAAAAGAGTTGACCTACCTGAGCCGAGCTACCGAGGCCCCCGAGCATCCCTACGTCGTCATCCTGGGCGGGGCCAAGGTCTCCGACAAGATCGGCGTCATCCGCAACCTGTTGACCCACTGCGATCGGCTCCTCATCGGGGGGGGCATGGCCAACACCTTCTTCAAAGCCCAGGGCTACGCGATGGCCGATTCCTTGGTCGAGGAGGAAGCGGTCGAAGATGCCAGGACACTCTTGGAGGAGGCGGAGGAAAAGCTGGTCCTGCCGGTGGACCTGGTGATCGCCGACGCCTTCGCCAACGATGCCCGGCGGAAGACCATCCCCGTCGGCGATGTGCCCGACGGCTGGCGGGTCTTGGACATCGGTCCGCAAACCCTGGAACGGTTCCGAGAAGCCCTGGAGGGGGCCCGGCTGGTGGTCTGGAACGGGCCGATGGGGGTCTTCGAATTCCCCAATTTCGCCCAGGGGACCTTCGCCTTGGCCCGTCTCCTGGCCGAGGGCGATGCGGTGACCATCGTCGGGGGAGGCGATTCGGCAGCAGCCGTCAACCAATCGGGCCTGGCGGACCGGTTCACCCACATCTCCACGGGAGGAGGGGCCAGCCTGGAGTTCCTGGAGGGGAAGACCCTCCCCGGCGTGGCCGCCTTGGACGATCGGTAGTGTCATCCTCCCGCAGGTCATTGGAGGCGCTGCGGGAGGGTCAGTAGTCGGGAGAAGGGGGATGACCACTATCCTTGTGGTAGATGATGACGACATCGTGGCCAAGAGCATCGAGTTGAGCCTGCGGCGGCAGGGGTTCAACGTCCTCATCGCTCACACAGGTGTGGAAGGGCTCAAGACAGCCCGGCGTGCTCCGCCTGACCTGATCATCCTGGATGTCATTATGCCCGGTATGGACGGGTTCGAGGTCTGTCGCCAGCTGCGGGAGGACCCCTTGCTGAGCGACATCCCTGTCCTCTTCCTCACAGCCCGGGGGAAGACGGAGGACAAGATCGCCGGCTTCCGGGTGGGGGCCGATGACTACCTGAGCAAGCCCTTCAACCTGGAGGAGATGATCCTGCGGGTGAAGGCGATCCTGCGCCGGACCCAGCCCTCTGCCAGCGCCCGTCCACGCCCCCGTCAACTCCAGGTCGGTCAACTCACCCTCGATTGTCGGACCTACGAGTTGACGACGCCGGAGAAGCGGGTGCTCCTGACGCCCATCCAGTTCGATCTGCTCTACCACCTGATGAGTCATCCGGGAGAGATCTTCTCACCGGAGCGGCTCTTGCGGGAAGTGTGGGATTACCCCTACGACGCGGGTAGTCCTGAACTGGTCCGGGTTCACGTGCGCAACATCCGGGAGCGGATTGAGCCGGACCCTCGCAACCCTACTTATCTGCGCACGGTGCCGGGTCATGGCTACACCATTGCGACGGAGTGAGGTCGGGGAAGCGGTGGAGGAGAGGAGCCTGGCCCAGCCCATCCCAGACGCCCGCATCCTGGTCGTCGAGGATCACGTGGGAACGGCCAAGCTGATCAGCCGTCTGCTGGAGAGGGCGGGGTATACCGCCCTGGAGTTCCACAGCGGTGAGGAGGCCCTGGACTTCGTCCAGGCCGTGGCGGCTGGTCAGGAGCCCCCCATTGATATGGCGATCCTGGATGTGATGATGCCCGGCGTGGACGGCTTCCAGGTCTGCGAGCGGATCCGCCAAACGGATCTGCCCGGCTACGTGCCGGTGCTGATGCTCACCGCGCTCACCTCGATCCGGGACAAAGTGAAGGGGCTGGACCTGGGAGCCGATGACTACCTGACCAAGCCCTTTAACCACCAGGAGCTCCTGGCTCGGGTGCGGGCAGGGCTGCGGGTTCGCCAGGCAGAACAGGCCCTCTACCAGCGCAACCGACAACTGGCAGTCCTCCACCGGATCACCCAGGCGGTCAACTCCAGCCTGGAACTGGACGATGTGCTGACCATCGCGATGGAGGGGATTCAAGAACTCCTCCACGTCGAAGGGGGGTCTCTGCTCCTCGCCGACGACAAGCGGCAGACACTGACCTTCGTCCGCGCCTTGAGCCGGAATCGTGTCTCGGTGCTCAACCACACCATCGCCATCGGCGAGGGCCTCGTCGGCCAGGTGATCCGGGAGGGGCGGTCCATCTTGCTCAACGATCTTCAACAAGACCCTCAGTGGGAGGACTGTTTCAACCGGATTCTGGGGCTCACCGCCCGGAACCTCCTCTGCGTTCCCCTGCAAGTCCGGGAGCAGGTCATCGGGGCCATTGGGGTGGTCAACAAGTGGGATGGTCCCTTCACCCCGGAGGATCAGGGGATCCTGGAGTTGATGGCGGCTTCGGTGGCGACGGCCACGGAGAACGCCCGCCTCTTCTACGAGTTGGCCTCGGCCTACGCCGGTCTGGAGAGCAGCCGACAAGCGATTATCGAGCACCGCAACCGGCTCCAAGCTCTCTTCGACGGCATCTCTGACCGTATCTACGTGATAGATGTCAACTATCGCCTGCAAGCGGTCAACGCTGCTCAGGCTCGATGGTTGGGCAAGAAGCACGACTCACCACTGGAGGGCCTTTGCTACGCTATCCTCTACGGACGCAGGATCCCTTGTGAGGGATGTCAAGTGATGGCGGCCTTCACCCACCGCACAGTCCAGAGCTGGTCGGAGCGCCGCCGCCGGCCCGATGGACGCCGGGAGGAGTGGGAGATCAATGCCTACCCGGTCCTCAATCGGGGCGGGGAGGTGGAGCAGGCGATCCTCTTTGTCCGCGATGTGACCAAACAGCGAATGCTGGAGGCCTCGTTGCACCAGTCGGAGAAGCTGGCCGCGCTGGGCCAACTGGCTGCCGGCCTGGCCCACGAGATCAATAATCCCCTCACCGCCATCCTGGCCAACACCCAGCTCCTCCTGCTGGATACACCTCCCGAAGACCCCGCCTACGAGTCCTTGGACCTGATCCTGCGGGCCAGTGAACGGGCCATCCGGGTGGTGCGCAACCTATTGGACTTTGCCCGGCAAGAGGCTTACGATTTCGAGCCGGTAGACCTGAATCAGACGATCCGCAATGCCCTGGACCTGGTGCGCCATCAGTTCGACCTAGCCGGCATCGAGGTCATCTGCGACCTGGCTCCGGGCCTGCCCCCCGCCTACGCTAGCCGTGATCACCTGCAGAGCGTCTGGCTGAACCTTCTCCTGAACGCCCGGGATGCCCTCCTGGAGGCCGCTGAGAAGCCTCAGCGCTGGGTGCGGATCACCACATCCATCGAAGCCGACTGGTTGCAGGTCCAGGTGATGGACAATGGTGTGGGCATCCCGGAGCCCCACCTGAGCCGCATCTTCGAGCCCTTTTTCACCACCAAGGCCCCCGGCAAAGGGACCGGTCTGGGCCTCTCCACCTCTTATCAGATCATCCAGCAGCACCAGGGCCAGATCCTTGTGGACAGTGACCCGGATCAGGGGACGACTTTCACGGTGCTTCTACCGACCGCCAGCCGCAGACCGCCGACCAGGCGGCCAAGCGGCCAAGCGGCCTAGCGACCTAGCGACTCGGCGGCGAACTGAGGACCGGGGACTGAGGACCGAGGACTACCTGGCCAAGCGACCATCCGACCAAAGCGAGGAGTGAGACGATGCGCAAACCCATCATCGCCGGAAACTGGAAGATGCACAAGACGGTCGCCGAAGCAGTCCAGATGATCCGGGAGTTGATCCCGGCGCTGGCGTCGGTGGACCCGGAGGCGGTAGATGTGGTCGTCTGCCCGCCCTTCACCGCGCTCCAGGCGGTGCGCGAGGCGATTGGTCCGGCCCCCATCGGCCTGGGGGCGCAGAACATGCACTGGGAACCCCAAGGCGCTTTCACCGGCGAGATCTCCCCCCGGATGCTCAAGGAGCTCTGCCAGTACGTGATCATCGGCCATTCGGAGCGGCGGCAGTACTTCGGTGAGACGGATGAAGGGGTCAATCGGAAGCTCCAGGCGGCATTGGCCCACGGCCTGACGCCCATCGTCTGCGTGGGGGAGAACCTGGAGCAGAACGAGGCCGGGCGGACAGAGGCGGTTGTGGGCGGACAGGTGCGGGCCGCCTTCGCCGGCCTGACGGCCGAGCAGGCTCAGCAGGTGATCTTGGCCTACGAGCCCATCTGGGCCATCGGCACGGGAAAGCCGGCCACGGGACCGGGAGCCAACGCCATCATCGCCCAGGCGATCCGAGGCACGCTGGCCGACCTCTATGGGGAGACGGTGGCCCAGGCGATCCGGGTCCAGTACGGGGGGAGCGTGAAGCCCAACAACATCGCCGAATTCATGGCCCAGCCAGAGATTGACGGGGCCCTGGTGGGCGGAGCATCCCTCAAGGCAGAGAGCTTCGCCGGCATCATCCGCAACGGTCTGGCCGCCCTGTAACGTTGTGGGGGGCGGAATCGGGTTCGGTGTCCCCGCTGCACGCCGATACGCGGTAGGCGCTCAGCCGTGCGCTCCTCCTTTGGGCCGGTTCTCACGGCGCAGCAGGTTTTATCAGCGTAACTGTTCACCCTCCCGCAGGTTAGGCGCATTTCCGACGCGAAACCGTGCTTCCAATAGCCCATCGGGGCTGAAGGCGCCCTCGACCGGTGACCTGCGGGAGGGTAGGCTGAATAGATACTTATCAGCAACGGTGGACAGCCTCCTCCTTGCCTCCAACGGTCGCCTGGAACTACTCCTCTTGGGGGTTGTGCTCACCTTCTCAGCCCTCTGGTTCGTCGTGCGCTGGATCCACCGCCACTTGCAGGGCGTGGCCCTGCTGTTGACCGGCGATCCCGACATCGCTCTCTACCTCTACGCCCTCTTGCTCTTCCCCGGCGTTCTCCTCCACGAGCTGAGCCACTGGCTGGTGGCTCGGGCGTTGGGCGTGCGCACGCGGGGATTCTCCCTGCGCCCTGCGGCCACATCCCAGGGGGCAGTCCAGTTGGGCTTCGTCGTCATCCAGCGCACCGATGTCGTCCGCTCCAGCCTCATCGGCCTGGCCCCCCTCCTGTCGGGCATCGGGGTGGTCCTGCTCATCGGGCAGCAGGTCTTCGCCGTTGAGCGGATCGCCGGGGCCCTGGTCGCCGGCGACCTGGGCCGGGCGCTGGAGGGGGCTGTCGCCGCCTTCCAGGTCCCTGATGCCTGGCTCTGGCTCTACCTCGTCTTCGCCGTCAGCAACGCCATGCTTCCCAGCGCCTCCGACCGTTCCGACTGGGGGGCGCTGGCTTTGCTCCTCCTGTCCGGTGGTGCGCTCTTCTTCTTGTTCCAGGACGGTGAGCGAGGGGGGCTCTATCGGCTGCTCCAGGGGTGGATACCCTCCCTGGAGGCGGGCCTGGCACTTCTGACCATGGCCTTCGGGACGACGCTGGCCGTGGACCTCCTCTTCGCCTTCATCATCGGCCTGCTGGAGCAGCTCATCGGCGGGCTCCGGGGACGGCGGGTGGAGTATTAGAGAGCAGGAGCAGGACGACGGCCATCACCCCCCAGAGGAGGGAGAGGGCGATAAGCTTATACAATCCTCGGGGCAGGAGCAGGGCCAGGAGGCCGAAGCCGGCGCTGAAGGCGTAGTACCCGAGCACGATGGCCCGCTGGGAGAGCCCCAGGTCCAGCAGCCGGTAGTGCAGGTGGTCTCGACCGGCGCGGGCCGGGGAGCGGCCCCGCCGCCAGCGGTCCACGATGAGCCAGGCCACGTCCAGGATGGGGACTCCCATCACCAGCAGGGCGGTGGCGATCTTGGCCGGGGCCAGGATAGAGAGGGTGGCCAGGCCGTAGCCCAGCGTCATCGCACCGCCGGAGCCCATAAAGATGCGGGCTGGGTGGAAGTTGAAGGGGAGGAAGCCCAGACAGGCCCCGGCCAAGGCCAGGGGGAAGAGGGCCACGATTGCCTGGCCGACGTTGCCCGTCTGGACGGCCAGTTGGTAGGCGTGGGCGGCGAAGAGGAGGGCAGCGATGGCCCCGACGCCGGCGGCCAGTCCATCCAGCCCGTCCAGCCAGTTCACCGTGTTCACCATCCCCATCACCCAGAAGAGGGTGAAGGCGATGGTCACAGGAAGGGGGAAGACGACCTCCCGACCGGTGAGCGGGTTGGTGATGCGCTCGATGAAGACGATGTGGGCGATGGCGATGAGGGCAGCCGCCGCCTGACCGAGGAACTGGAGGCCGGGGGGGAGGTCGAGGCGATCGTCCAGCAGCCCCAGGGCGAAGGCGAAGAGGGTGCCCAGCAGGACACCCCGCAGGCGGCGGGCGTCGTCGGCGATCTGGGGCGAGGCCGGGGGCTCTGCGACGTAGGCGAGGAGGTAGACCGTCAGGGCGACGGCGAAGAAAGCTCCGAAGAGGGCGATCCCACCCAGCCGGGGGGTGGGGCGGCGGTGGCCCCGCCGTCCCTGGGGCCGGTCCACGATCCCCCAGCACCGCCCCAGGTGGCCGGCCAGCGGGGTCAACAGGAGCGACAGAAAGAAGGAACTGCCGAGGACGAGGAGGGCGGGCATCCCCTACCCTGTGCCAAACATCCGGTCACCGGCATCCCCTAGGCCGGGGAGGATGAATCCCGAATCGTTGAGGCGCTCGTCTATGGCGGCCACGTAGATGGGCACGTCGGGGTGGGCGGTCGTCAGTCGCTGGATCCCTTCGGGAGCGGCGATGATACCGATGAACTTGATGCGATTCGCCCCCCAGCGCTTGAGGATGTCGGCGGTGGCCACGGCCGAGCCCCCCGTGGCCAGCATCGGATCCAGGATCAAGCAGACGTCCACCGTGGGGCTGATGGGCAGCTTGTTGTAGTATTCCACGGGGCGCAGGGTGCGCTCGTCCCGGAAGAGGCCAATGTGCCAGACCTCGGCCGAGGGCATCATCTCCCAGATGCCGTTGGCCATCCCCAGGCCGGCCCGCAGGATGGGGATCAGCCCGATCTTTTCTCTGAGCGTGTACCCTTGAGCCCTCCCCAGGGGCGTCGTCACCATCACCGGCTCCAGGGCCAGGTCTCTGGTCGCCTCGTAGGCCAGGAGGATGGCGATCTCGCGCACCAGCTCTCGAAACTTCTTCGGTTCGGTCTTCTGGTCCCGCAGTAACGTCAGCTTGTGCCGGACCAGGGGATGGGTGGAGACGTGGACCTGCTCCATCAACCCGCTCCTCCGCGTCAGAGTGTGGTGACCTCTCGCTGCCATAGGGCAGATATGTCGGATGTCAGCTGCCTGACCGTGGTCACCCTCCCGTAGGTCACGTGGTGCCCGGCGACGGCCACAGCTTATCGGAGGCTGCCTATGATCTGCTTCAGGCCGTGGGGGGAACCTGCGGGAGGGTCCCCCGGATTGTACCTCAACCTCCCTCCCCGGTCAACTATCTGGTGATGACCCTGGGTGGTCACCAGGGTCAACCATCGGTGGGCGGTGACAGCCCGGCGTGGTATAATCTCTTCGCCGGCCATCCAATTACCTCTGGCATACGATGAGCGAACGAATCGTTTCCGCCCGTCCCCAAGAGAACGAGATCACTCTGGACCGGGCCTTGCGCCCCCGCACCCTCGCCGAGTTGATCGGTCAGGATCGGGTGCGGGAGAACCTGACCATTCTGATCCAGGCGGCCAAGCAGCGGGGTGAGGCTCTGGACCACATCTTGCTCTACGGTCCTCCGGGCTTGGGCAAGACCACGCTGGCCCGCATCGTCGGCCACGAGATGGGGGTCAACGTGCGGGTGACCTCGGGGCCGGCCATCGAGCGGGCCGGCGACTTGGCTGCCATCCTGACCAACCTGCGGGCGGGCGACATCCTCTTCATTGACGAGATCCACCGTCTGGGGCGGGCGGTCGAAGAGATCCTCTACCCGGCTATGGAGGACTACGCTCTGGACATCGTCATCGGCAAGGGACCATCGGCCCGCTCCATCCGGCTGAAGCTCCCTCCCTTCACCGTGATCGGGGCCACGACCCGGCTGGCGTTGGTGACGGCCCCGTTGCGGGCTCGCTTTGGCGTCGTCCTTCGTCTCGACTTCTACCCCCAGGAGGCCCTGGAGCAGATCGTGCATCGGGCCGCCGGCCTGCTCCAGGTCTCCATTGACGAAGCGGGCGCTCGGGAAATCGCCCGGCGTGCCCGGGGCACTCCCCGGGTGGCCTTGCGCCTCCTCAAGCGGGTGCGCGACTACGCCCAGGTCCACGGCGACGGTCGGATCACGGCGGAGATCGCCGATCGGGCCCTGGCTCTTTTGGAGGTGGACATGATGGGCCTCGATGAACTGGACCGCCGGGTGCTGCGCACCATCATCGAGAAGTTCGGCGGCGGGCCGGTGGGGCTGGAGACCATCGCTGCGTCCATCAGTGAGGAGCCGGACACCGTGATGGACGTGGTGGAGCCCTACCTGCTCCAGTTGGGCTTTCTGGAACGGACGCCCCGGGGACGGGTGGCTACCCGCCGGGCCTACGAGCACCTCCAAATCCCCTATCCCGACGAGACGCTTCCTCGGCAACCCTCTCTGCTCTGACGCCTAACAAAACCTTAACCGATTTTTTACCACCCTGTAATTGACTTGGGGCCTGGGCTCCTATACCATGGTGGCGTGATCCTATGGCGGTGTGGGGACCAGGGCTGGCTTTGTCCAGTGATGGGGATTGCTGGAACCGGCGTAGATGCCCAGTATTGTGGCTCCGCCATGGATTGGGTCACCGTTCCGACAGAGCTCCATAGCCGAGGCCGGTTCTGCCGGGGGCCGACCTCGAACTGCAACGTTCCTGTGTCTGCCCGCCAACAGCTAGATCGCTTCTCAATGAGGCCACGACATGGTCGACCTAACAGGGCAACAGATCGGTCAATACTACATTGTGGCGCGGATTAGCAAAGGGGCTACCTCGACCATCTACAAAGCGTACCAGGCCAAGCTAAACCGCTTTGTCGCCATCAAGGTTCTCTCCCCCTATTTCACCGAAGACCCGGGCTTCTTGGAGCGTTTCGCCCGGGAGGCCCAGGCCGTCGCCCGACTGGACCACCCCAACATCCTCCCCGTTTACGACTTCGACCGCAAGGGAGACCTGGCCTACCTGGTGATGAAGTATGTCGAGACCGGCACCCTGCGGGATATGCTCAAAGGGAAGCCGCTTGACCTGGAGACCATCTACGAGATCGTCAGCCAGGTTGGCTACGCGCTGGGGTACGCCCATCAGCATGGGATCGTCCATCGGGATGTCAAGCCGGGGAACATCCTCATCGCCGAGGGCAACTGGGCGCTGCTCTCCGATTTCGGATTGGCCAAGATCCTGGAGTCCCCCAGCGATCTGACCAAATCCGGCGTGGGGTTGGGTACTCCCGACTATATGGCCCCGGAGCAGGCCCAAGGGCTGGCCGTGGATGCTCGGACAGACATCTACGCGCTGGGTGCCGTGCTCTACGAGATGGCGACTGGCCACGTCCCCTTCGAGGCAGAGACGGCGATGGCCGTCATCGTCAAGCACCTGACGGAGCCGTTGCGCCCACCTCGCCAGCTCAACCCTGAGCTTCCCCGGGCGGTGGAGGATGTGATCCTGAAGGCGATGGCCAAAGACCCCGATCGGCGCTTCCAGTCGGCCGAGGCGATGATCGCGGCCCTGGAGCGAGCGGTCCAGCATCAGGATAGGCCTCTGGAGATTTCGGCCAGGCTCCGACCCGCTCCTGCCGCCGAGCGAGTCCGCGATCTGTGGGACCGGGCTCGCTGGTCAGGCTCTGTGCTGCGCTCCAAGGTGGTGGCCCGTTGGCGCGATTGGTCCCCCTGGCTGCGCTCCCGGTCCCTGGTAGCTTCGACAGCCCTGCGTCGCTCCTTCCAGCGCCTTGGACCCTGGCTGCGTTTGGTGGGCGGGGCGCTTGGCGACAGGGGCCGACGAGGAGGGCAGTGGATGGCGCAGAGGGTTGCCCACCGTGCGGTCCCTCGAGCGCGCCTCCTCGGGCGCCGACTCTACGAGGGGATCTACCGGGGGTTGGATTGGCTGGGGAACAGGACACGGGATCTGGTCTTGCAGGGTGTCGGAACCGTTGGCGCCCGTTGGCAGCGGATGAGCCGCCGCACACAGCGGGCTGCAGGGCTGGTGGCGCTACTGCTCGTGCTGATCCTCTGCGGGGGGCTGGCCCTCTTCCGTCCGCCCAGCGCCGTGGGCACCGATGGCACTCCGACGGCCACCCTGACCCCGGCAGGGACCACCGAGGTCGTTGCCGCCCAGCCCACGTCCACGTCCACCTTCACACCGACACCTGCCCCAACCGCCACACCAACCCCTTCGCCAACGCCGACGATCACCCCCTCGCCCACCCCTTCTCCCACGCCGATGGCGGCGAGGTCGGGGATGGTTGCCGTGCCTGCCGGTCCGGTCTGGATTGGCAGCACGATGGACCAGATCAACGCGGCCGTCGCCTTCTGCGGGAGCGATTGTCGCCCCGAACAGTTCCTGGACGAGAACCCCATCCACCAGGTTTACGTGGACAGCTTCTACATTGACAAGTTCGAGGTCACCAACGCCCAGTTCGCCTACTTCGTCAGCAAGACGGGGTACGTCACCGATGCCGAGCGGGCGGGCGACCAGGTCACCTGGCGGACCTTCAACACACCCGACCGGAAGTACCACCCGGTGATCTACGTGAGTTGGAACGATGCCAACGCCTTTTGTCGCTGGGTGGGGAAGCGGCTCCCCACCGAGGCGGAGTGGGAGAAGGCCGCCCGAGGGACGGATAAGCGGATCTGGCCTTGGGGGGATGGCTGGAACCCCGGTGTGCTGAACAGCAGCGAGTACGGGGCCGGGCAGCCGCTCCGGGTGGGGAGCTTCAAGGCAGGTGTGAGCCCCTACGGGGCCTACGATATGGCCGGCAACGTCTGGGAGTGGGTGGCCGACTGGTATAGCGCCGTCTACTACCAGGAGAGCCCCGTGGCCAACCCTCGGGGGCCGGCTGACCAGGGGATGGGGAAGGTGATCAAGGGGGGATCGTGGAAGGTGCGAGGCTACGAGGCCCGGGTCTCCAGCCGTCAGCAAGCCTCTGTGGATGGACGTTCCGACGACATCGGCTTCCGCTGTGCCCTCAGCGCGCCATAGGACCGCCATCGGTCGCTGAGGGGCCGGGAGATTCAAAGACATCTCGCGCACAGCCCTGGGCTACACCCAGGGCTGTGGTTTTTCCTGTGTCAGCCGTCAACGAATGTCCAACGAGTGTGACCAAAATGGGTTGGAGGCGGTAGAAGCGCAACGCCCCTGCATCTTTCCCCCAACAGCCTCCGATCACGCTCGGTCCAAAAGCCCCCGGAATCACTGAAGCACTGAGGGAAGTGAAGACACTGAGCCGTCGTCTCCCATCCGTTCAATCCGTTCCCCAATCCGTTGACAGCTCGTCCGCTCCGGCCACGGCGAGAGACACAAAGGGCACCAAGAGCTCAAAGGGCACGAAGCGGTGCGAAAGGCTGGACAAGCCCTCTTGGGAGCACCACCCCCCCATCCGTTCCAAATCCGTTCAATCCGTTCCCAATCCGTTGACAGCTATCCGTTCCCCAATCCGTTGACAGCTTGTCCGTCCGCCAACCAAGCCCTCAGAATCACTGACGCACTGAGGGAGGTGAAGACACCGAGCCTTGGGCAGTGCGGCCCAGGTCGTCGGCAAGGCCGTGACCCGACGCCGGGGAGGGAGTGCATCACTCCTCAGTGAGCTCATTTCTCTCAGCGCTTCAGTGGTTCAACAGCTTTTGGTCACGCTCATATCCAACGAATAAGCGAATGCGAATGGATGGTGTTGACGAGGCTCCGGCTTTGCGTTACACTTGGGGTGGTCGGTTGTCGGGGCTCCCTGCTGGTCTGCCGTCCACCGGGCCACCGAATGGCGAACCCGGCGGGAGCAGAGAGGTGGGAGCGGACACGCGCGATGAGAACAAGGAGGCTTGATGGACGTTCAGCAACTCAAACGGCAGGCTGCCGAACGGGCCGTGGAGTTCGTGGAATCGGGGATGGTGGTGGGGCTGGGCCACGGCAGCACCACCGCCTTCGCCCTGCGCCGCCTGGCCCAACTCCTCCAAGGCGGTCGGCTCCACGACATCCTGGGGGTTCCTTGCTCCTCCCACACCGAGGCAGAGGCGCGGCGGCTGGGCATCCCGTTGACCACGCTGGAAGAGCACCCGGTCGTGGACCTGACCATTGACGGGGCCGATGAGGTGGACCCGGCCCTGAACCTGATCAAGGGAGGAGGTGGGGCGCTGCTGCGGGAGAAGATCGTCGCCCAGGCCAGCCGCCGGGAGATCATCGTGGTGGACGAATCCAAGCTCTCGCCCGCCCTGGGCACCCGCTGGGCCGTGCCGGTTGAGGTGATCCCCTTCGGCTGGCGCTCCCAGGCCGCTTACCTGGAGTCCCTGGGCGCCGAGGTCGTCCTGCGACGCCGCGAGGACGGGACGCCCTTTCGGACCGACCAGGGCAACCTGATCCTCGACTGTCGCTTCGGTCCCATACCCGATCCGGCTCCCCTGGCCGCCCGCATCAAGGCGCGAACCGGCATCGTGGAGCATGGGCTCTTCCTGGGGATGGCGACCGATGTCATCGTCGCCGGACGGGAGGGGATCCGCCACCTGCGACGTGACGGGTAGGGATGCACATTCTCCTCTGCGAGCCCTACTTCACCGGCTCTCACCGGGCCTGGGCCGAGGGGTACGCCCGCCACAGCCGCCATCGGGTTACCCTCCTCACCCACGCCGGCCGCTTCTGGAAGTGGCGGATGCAGGGTGCGGCCCTCACCCTCGCCCAGGCCGCCCGGTCCCTCGTGGCCCGCGACGGTCCCCCCGACCTGCTCCTGGCCACCGATATGCTCCACCTGCCCGCCTTCCTGGGCTTCACCCGCCGCTTTCTGGGCGATCCCCCCGTCGCCCTCTACATGCACGAGAACCAGCTCACCTATCCGCCCCCACCCGGCACGAAGCCGGACCTGACCTACGCGATGATCAACTGGCTGAGCATGGCGGCCGCCGACCGCATCTTCTTCAACTCCGCCTACCACCGGGCGGTCTTCTTCGAGGCCCTGCCCCGCCTGCTCAAGCATTTCCCCGACTACACCCATACCCCCCTGATCGAGGCGGTCGCTGCCCGCTGTGAGGTGCTCCCCGTGGGGGTGGACCTGCGCCGGCTGGATGGCCCCTGCCCCGACCGCGCCGATGGGCCGACCGTCATCCTCTGGAACCAGCGTTGGGAGTACGACAAGGACCCGGCCACCTTCTTCGCCGCCCTCTACCGGCTGGCCGACGAAGGGCTCCCCTTCCGCCTCATCCTGGCCGGCGAGAACTTCCGGCGCAGTCCCCAGGAGTTCGAGGAGGCCCGGCGGCGGCTGGCCGACCGGCTGCTCCACTTCGGCTACGCCGAGCCGGAAGTCTACCCCTGCCTGTTACGCCAGGCTGACGTGGTGGTCAGCGCCGCCCGGCAGGAGTTCTTCGGCGTCGCCGTCGTCGAGGCGATCTACGCAGGCGCCTTCCCCGTCCTGCCCCGCCGCCTCACCTATCCCGACCTCATCCCACCCGCCTACCACGACCGGTGCCTCTACGACGACTTGGAGGGGCTGGTGACGCGACTGCGCTGGGCCGTGATCCACCGGGAGCGAGCACGAGCCATCGCCCGGGCGCTACGTCCCATCGTCGCTTCTTTCGATTGGGCCGAACTGGCACCTCGCTACGACGAACGGCTGGCCGCCCTCCGGCAGGCCGACGAGGATCGGCCGCCTCCTGCAGCCCATCCCCCAGCAGGTTGACGGCCAGGACGGTGAGGGAGAGGGCCAGGCCCGGCGCGACGGCGATCCAGGGGGCCGTCCGCAGGTAGGTCCGCCCCTCGTTGAGCATTGCCCCCCACTCCGGCGTGCCTAGGGGGGGGCCTAGCCCCAGGAAGCTGAGGGCCGAGACGTTGAGGATTGCCCAGCCCAGTTGGAGGGTGGCCATCACCAGGACGGGGCCGGCCACGTTGGGCAGCAGGTAGCGCCGCAGCAACCGGAGGTGCCCCACCCCCACCGCCCGGGCGGCCAGGATGTAGGGCTGGCGGGAGACGGTGCGGGTGGCGCTGCGGACGACGCGCACGACGCCGGGAAGCCCCGTCAGCCCCGTCGCCAGGGCGATGTTGCCCATCCCCGGTCCCAGCAGGGCGACGACGCCCAACGCCAGCAGCAGGTGGGGGAAGGCCAGGAGCAGGTCCATCCCCCGGCCGATCAGTTCGTCCAGCACGCCCTCGTAGAAGCCGGAGAGCAGCCCCAGCAGGACGCCGGGCAGCGTCGCCAGGGCGGCTGCCAGGAGCCCCACCCCCAGCGTCCAGCGCCCGCCGTAGAGGAGCCGAATCAGCAGGTCCCGGCCCAGCAGGTCGGTCCCCAGGGGGTGAGCCGGGCTGGGGGGGGCCAGCGGATGCTGGGGGTCCGTCGCCAGAGGGTCGAGGTGGAGCAGGGAGGGCAGGAGCCCGACGGCCAGGCCGGTGAGGAGAAGCCAGGCCAGGGCGATCCGGGTCTTGCCGGTCACCAGGACGCCTCCCGCAGGCGGGGGTCCAACCAGAGCTGGGCCAGGTCGGCGAGCAGGTTGACCAGGGTATAGACGGCGGCCCCCAGCAGGACGATGCCCTGGACGAGGGGCAGGTCGTGGACGAGGACGGCATTGAGGGCCAGTCGCCCCAGCCCCGGACGGGCGAAGATCGTCTCGGTGATCACCGTCCCGCCCAGCAGGAAGCCGGACTGGAGGGCCAGGAGGGTGAGGATGGGGGGCAGGGCGACGGTTCCGACGTGGCGGAGGAGGACTTGCCGCCAGGGGAGTCCTTTGGCCTGGGCGACGGTGACGTACCGCTGGCCCAGCACCTCCAATAGGCTGGCGCGAACCATGCGGGCGATGGAACCCGCCGAGGTCCAGCCCAGGGTGAGGGCCGGGAGGACCAAGGAGAGGGGGCCTTCCCGGCCCGAGGCGGGCAGCCATCCCAGCCAGACGCTGAAGAGGAGGATGCCCAGCAGGCCGGACCAGGCGACGGGCGAGGAGAGGCCGGTCAGGGCCAGGGCCATACAGCCGGCGTCCCAGCGGCTCCCCGCCCGCAGCGCGGCCACCGTCCCCAGCACCCCGCCGATCAGGAGGGCGAGTCCCAGGGCGGCTACCGCCAGCTCGAAGGTCGCCGGAACGGCGTCGGCCAGCACCTGGAGGACGGGGCGGTTGTCGGACCAGGAGCGGCCCAGGTCCCCTTGCAGCAGCCGCGTCAGGAAGCGCAGGTACTGGGTTGCCAGGGGATCATCCCAGCCCAGGGCCGCCCGCCGCCGGGCGATCTGGGCGGCCGAGGCACCGGAGCGGGCCATCTGCACCGTCACCGGGTCGCCGGGCAGCAGGTGCAGGGCCAGGAAGGTGAGGGTGGCCGCTGCCCACAGGACCAGGAGGCCGGCCAGAAATCGTCGCACGAGGATACGGAGCATATCTCCCCCGTTGAATCGGCTCACCGGGACGCCGATGGAGCCCACTCCAGGTCCACCAGCCAGGGGAACCAGCCCCGGGCGTCGTAGCGCAACCCTCGCAGCCGGGCGTCGGCCACGTTCAGGTTCACGTAGTCCCGGATGGGCAGGATCCAGGCTTCTTCCATGATGCGCTGCTGCACCCGGCGGTAGAGGGCGGTTCGGGCTGCCGGGTCCTGCTCCCGCGCAGCCTGGTCCAGCCAGCCGTCCACCTCGGCGTCGGCGACGCGGGCCATGTTGAAGCCTCCCTCCGAGTGGAAGAAGGTGCGCAGGAGGTCTGGGTCGCTGCCGGAGAGGAAGAAGGCGGCCAGGTGGTGAGCTCCCTTGCCCGTTGCCTCCAGCAGCTCCCCGAAGGGGACCACCCGGGCGTTCACCCGGATGCCCACCTGCTGCCACTGGTCCTGGAGGAGCTGGGTCACCTCCGGCAGGAAGCCCCAGCTGCCGATGTAGACCTCCAGTTGCAGGGGCTGCCCATCCCGCTCCCGCACCCCGTCGCCGTCGGCGTCGGTCCAGCCGGCCTCCTCCAGCAGCGCCCTGGCCCGGTCGGGGTCGTAGGGGTAGAACTGCCGGACCGCCGGGTCGTACCCCAGCGTCACCGCCGTCAGCGGTCCGTAGGCCACCGGGGAGGTGCCGCCGAAGACCGTCTGGACGATGGCCTCCCGGTCGGTGGCATAGAGGAGGGCCTGGCGGATCCGGCGGTCGTCGGTGGGGGCTTTCTGGGTGTTGATGTGGAACTGGAGGGACATCCCCGGGATGGGGACGGGGTAGAGGCGGAATCGCTCGTCGGCCTCCAGCCGCTGGGCGTCCTGGGGCGGGACTTCACCCATCACCTGGGCCTCACCCGATTCCAGGGCCAGGGCGCGGGTGGCCGGGTCCACGTAGAAGCGGAACTCGATCTCCTCGATGGCCGGCGGCCCCTGGCGGGCGAAGAGGGAGGGCCCCCACCGGTAGTCCGGGTTGCGTCGTAGGAGCAGGTGGTCGTTGGGGACGTACTCAACGAAACGATAGGGGCCGGTTCCCACCTGGTGGAACTGGTAGTCGGCCCCCCACCGGCGGAGGGCGGCCGGTGAGGCCATCCCCAGGTAGACCTGGCTGAGCCCGTCCAGCAGCGGGGCGTAGGGTTCCTTCAGGTGGATGCGGACCGTTCGCTCGTCCACCACCTCGGTGCGGTCGTAGGGGCCTAGCAGGAAGACGGCCTTGCGGGAGCCAGTCTCCGGGTCGGCGATGCGGTCCAGGTTCACCTTCACCGCCTCGGCGTTGAAGGGGGTGCCATCGTGGAAGTGGACGTCGGAGCGCAGGTAGAAGGTGTAGGTGCGCCCGTCGTCGGAGACCTCCCAGCGTTCCGCCAGCCCTGGGACGAAGGCGCCGGTCTCCGGGTCCTGGTAGACGAGGGTGTCGTAGACGCTGGTGAGGGGGATGCCCAGCTCCGAGGAGGCCCCGATGTGGGGGTCGAAGCCGGAGACGGGGGCCAGGGTCAGGCCGTAGACGATGCGGGTGGGCTCTTTGGCCTGTCGGGAGGTGCAGCCCACCAGAAGCAGGGAGAAGATCACGAGAAGGCTTGGGATGCGCAGGCATTGCCGTGGCTTCATCGCGTTCCTCCGGGGTTGTGGGTGATCGCTGTCCAGCGGTCGCCGGCCCGCGTCCACTCTTGGCGGTGGCCGAGGCCGGCCCGGTTGTCAATCCAACGCAGCCAATGCGGGGTGATGCGGTATAGGGCTGCCTGGGAGAGGGCGCGGAACAGGGCGGGGTCGGTGAGGACGAAGGGGAACTTGGCCGTGTAGCGGACCCAAGCCCTGGTCCGCTCCCCGCCGGTGACCCGGTGGCAGAGGCCCTCCATTTGGAGGCCCCGGATCTCCCGCCAGTGGGCCGAGGTGGCGTGGATGGTGACGGCCACCCGGGGGTCCCGGGCCACGTTGGCCGCGTGGCGGCTGTCGGTTGCCGAGACGAAGTAGAGGATCAGGTCGTCGGTCTCGGCGTAGTAGAGGTCGGCGGCCTGGGGTTCTCCGTCAGGACCGACGGTGGCGAGGGTGAGGGTGGTGTGGTCGGCCAGGAAGGCCCGAATCTGGGCGGGGAGGGGGTGGGTCACCGGTCTGCCAGTCCTTTCCACGGGGTGAAAAGGTGGTTCTCGATTCCCAGGCGGGCCAGGATGCGGCCCACGGTCTGGTCCACCAGCGCCTCTACGGATGGGGGGCGGGCGTAGAAGGCGGGGACGGGGGGGAAGATGATGGCGCCCAGTTCGGCGGCCTGGACCATCAGCCGCAGGTGGCCCAGGTGCAGAGGGGCTTCGCGCACGACGAGGAGCAGTGGCCGGCCCTCTTTGAGGGTGACGTCGGCGGCGCGGGTGAGGAGGTCGGCGGCGTAGCTGTGGGCGATGGCGCTGAGGGTCTTGATGCTGCACGGGATGACGACCATGCCGTCGGTGGGGAAGGAGCCGCTGGCGATGGCGGCCCCGATGTCGTGGGGTTTGTAGACGACGTCGGCCAGGGCCTCGATAGCGTGCAGCGGGCGGTCGGTCTCGCTGCGAAGGGTGATGCGAGCAGCCGGGCTGATGATCAGGTGGGTCTCGACGGTGCTGTCTTGGGCTAAGGCATCCAGCAGCCGGACGGCGAGGATGGCGCCGCTGGCCCCGGAGATGCCGACGATCAGCCGTTTGGGTGAGGACATTAATGTTCCTCGGCGTCCAAGGTAGTCGGGTGGTCGGGTGGTCGCTTGGTCAGGTGGTCAGGTGCTCGTTTGCTCAGATAGCGTCGGAATGTGAAACCTGATTACCTCCTCATAGCAACTCCAGAAAATCCTCCACACTCAATCGTGCCTGTTTCAAGATGTGTGCTAATGTGGAACGCTTGACAGGACGGTGCGCCGGGACAACGATCTTGAGCACCTCATCTCCCACACGCTTCTGTAACCGAATATGACTCCCCCGTTGGCGTACCACGGTCCAACCATCCCTTTGCAGGGCACGAATGATGCGGTAGTATGGCAAGCTGGGCACTTTGCTCACAGCTCGACCTCCTGCACTACCGCACTCTCCCGCAGCAGCGGGATCAAATCATCTTCCACTGGTTCTAGATACAGCTCGATCGCTTCTTGAATATTTTTCAAAGCTTCCTCTACCGTCTCTCCCTCGCTGATGCAACCGGGCAGAGAAGGAACATATACGGTATATCCACCCTCCTCACTGGGTTCAAGCACTACTTTGAAGCGCATTGCGACCTCCCCTTGACCGAATTATCTTCAGCATAGTAAGACACTGCAGGCTTCAGTGCTACTACTGCCTGCCACAACCCCTCACGGGAATCCTTGCATCCGAGTGGCTTACCGACGGTTTTGGATGATGATCTCAGAGAGTAGACGGTTCAGATCGTTCAGCTTTGTCTGGAGAGCTTGCCTTCGTTCTTCGGGCAACTCACGCCAGCGCCGGGCGCGGGCACGCATCTCGGGAGTAGGTCGAGCGATGGGCATACCGTGGGCCTCGAGCCAGGCGATGAGTTCGTCGCGGGTGGGCTCCCGCCCTTCGAGCAGCCAGATGGGGGGCTCGGCGACCGGGGAAGGTTCCTCTCGCCCCCGTCGCAGCTCGGCCACCGTCCGCTCTAGGACTTGTACTCGCGCTTCTAGTTCTTCCAGCCTTTCTTTTACTGAGAGGGAGGGTTGATGATCCAATGGCGTTCTAGTCCTTGTACTCTGTCGAAATCTGTGTCGTCAGATGCGATAGCTGTCAGACCCAGGCGTTGGATGATTGCCATATGCAGCGCATCGCGCGGGAGTAGTTAGTATCCACATATACCGAGCCGCTATGCACTTCATCGAGCTTCATAGAGGCCACCGATTTTCAGGGAGAAATCATAGTCTGCGGCTTTCTCTTGCCCTAGGCATCCGGCCAATTCGTCCAGTATCTCTTCGGGCTGGGGAGCCTCCATAGGGAGAATGCGGATTTCGCCCGCTTCAATGACGATTCGCACTTGCTTGCCCAAGCCGGCTGCTTGTAGAGTCTCCTGGTTGATGATCAGATTCCCTGGGTGGCTTACTTGTTTCAGTTCCGCTACGGTTTGCTCCAACCGGCGGACGCGCTTCTCCAGCTCTTCCAGTGTTGTTGCCATCGTCTCTCCTCCGCTGACCGCCGACCGCCGACCATTCGACCAGGCGACCACCTGACCACTCGACCAAGCGACCACCTGACCACCCGACCAAATTATAACCGCCCTTCTTCCCCCCGTCAATCGGCCTGACGCCAGGGGCAGAGCCGGCGGTCGAGGCCGTCTACGACGAAGTAGAGGGTCAGGCCCAGCAGGCTCATCGCCAGCACGCCGGCGTACATCTGGGCGTAGCGCAACGCCCCCCAGCTCTCGACGATGATGTAGTAGCCCAACCCGGAGGTCGTGGCGTAGGTCTCGGCGATGAAGAGGACGGCGATGGCGGTCCCCACGCTGACCCGCAGGGCGGTGAGGACGGCCGGCAGGGAGGCCGGCAGGTAGACGTACCGGAAGAGCGCCCGCCGCCCCGCGCCCAGGGAGCGCACGGAGAGGATGAGCTCCGGGCGCAGGCCGGCCGCCTCGTCGCGCACGACGACGAGGATCTGGAAGAAGAGGATCAAGGCGATGAGGAAGACCTTGCTCCCGTTGCCGGATCCGAGGAGGACGAGGATGACGGGCAGGAAGACGATCTTGGGGATGGGGTGCACGATGTAGATCAGAGGCGAGAAGAGGCGGTCGAGGGTGCGGATCTGGCCTAGCCCCAGCCCCGCCGGCACGGCGACCAGGACGGCCAGGACGATGGCGGCCACGACCCGCCCGGCGCTGACCAGCAGGTGTCGGCCCAGGTCGCCCGGGAGCTGGCGGGCGAAGACGAGGAGCACCACCGTCGGCGGCGGGAAGACGGGCCGGGCGATGAGCAGGGAGAGCAGTTCCCACAGGATCAAGGTGGCGACGAACCCCAGAGCCGCATCACGCCAGCGCATTGGCCTCCTCTCCCATCAGCGTTCGCAGTTCGTTGCAGCGGGTGAAAAAGCGTTCCTGGTGGCGGTAGCCGGGCTCGCCGGCCTGGGGGTTGGAGACGACGACGGCCTCCCGATGGGGCGGGTGGCCCAGGACCAGAATCTTCTCGCCGATGAAAACGGCTTCCTCGATGTTGTGGGTGACCAGGATGGTCGTCAGGTGCTGCTCGGCGTGCAGCTCCCGGGTGAGGTTCTGGAGGTCCTCCCGCGTCAGGGCGTCCAGGGCACCGAAGGGCTCGTCCATCAGCAGCAGGTCGGGGTGCAGGGCCAGGGTGCGGGCGATGGCGGTCCGCTGGCGTTGGCCGCCGCTGATCTGGTGGGGGTAGAGGTGGGCGACGTGGGCGATGCCCAGCCGGCGAAGCCAGTAGGCCACCCGGTCCTGGGCGTCGTCAAACCGCTCGTCGGCCGGGGCGTGCACGCCGTCGGGGCCGTAGAAGGCACGGATCTTCAGCCCCAGGGCCGCGTTCTCCTCGACGGTGGCCCAGGGGAGCAGGCCGTAGTCCTGCAAGATCAGGCCGGTGCGGGGGCGGGGGCGGGTGAGGGGCCGGCCGTCCACCAGGACCCGGCCGGCGGTGGGGCGGCGCAGGCCCGCCAGCAGGTAGAGCAGCGTCGTCTTACCGCAGCCGCTGGGACCGATGACCGCCCAGGCTTCTCCCCGCTCGACGCTCCAGGAGAAACCCTCGAAGAGGGTGATGCCGCTGGGATAGGCGAAGGTGAGGTCCTGGACCTGGATCATCGGATCGTTCATCGCGCGTACAGGGCGAGCAGCGTGGCGACGAAGAGGGTGACGGCGATGTAGCCGTTGACGTTGAAGAAGGCGACGTTCACCCGGGAGAGGTCGGTGGGCGAGACCAGGGAGTGCTCGTAGATGAGCAGGCCGGCGGTGATGGCCAGCCCCAGCCAGTAGGGCCAGCCCAGCCCCACGCTCCGGCCGACGGCGGCCAGGAAGCCGACGGTCAGGAGGTGGTTGGCCCGGGCCAGGCGCAGGGCGACGGCGTTGCCGAAGCGGGCCGGCACGGCGTGGAGCCCTTCGGCCCGGTCGAATTCGGTGTCCTGGCAGGCGTAGATGAGGTCGAAGCCGGCGATCCAGAAGGTGACGGCAGCCAGGAGGAGCCAGGCGGGGCGGTCGGCCGGCGTGAAGAGGCTGGCCCGCACGGCGACCCAGGCCCCCATCGGGGCCAGCCCATCGGTGAAGCCCAGCACCCAGTGGCTGAGCCAGGTGAAGCGCTTGGTGAAGCTGTAGCCGACGAGGAAGAGCAGCGCTCCCGGCAGCAGCTTCAGGGCCAGCGGGTTGAGCTGCCAGGCGGCGATGGTCAGGACGACGGCGGCGACGAGGCCATAGGCCAGCGTTGCCCGGGGGGAGAGCCGGCCGCTGGGGATGGGGCGGTGGGCCGTGCGGGGGTTACGGGCGTCGTAGACCCGGTCGGCCCAGCGGTTGACGGCGAAGGCGACCGTCCGGGCCGCGGCCATCGCCACGGTGATCCAGAAAAAGTGGCGTAGGGAAGGCCAGCCTCCGGCGGCCAGCACCATCCCTAGGTAGGCGAAGGGCAGGGCGAAGACGGTGTGCTCGAAGCGGATGGTCTCCAGGAAGAGGCGGAGGGAGGTCATCGGATGCCGTACTCGTCCCAGCGTCGGTCTACCAGTGCCTTGATCTCAGGGCTCATCACGATCTCGTCGGGCCAGCCGCGCTTGTGGCCGTCCTCAGGGCCCTTGGCGGTCGCGTCCACGCCGATCTTGCCGCCGTAGGAGTGGCGGACGGCGCTGTGGTCCAGATGGTCCACCGGCCCCTCCACGATGACCACATCCCGACGCCAGTCCACGTTGCCCAGGACCCGCCAGGCGACTTCGGAGAGGTCGTGGACGTTGACGTCGTGGTCCACGACGACGATGGCCTTGGCCAGCATCATCAGCCCCAGCCCCCACAGGCCGTGGATCACCTTGCGGGGGTGGCCGGGGTAGCGCTTCCTGATGCTGACGATGACCAGGTTGTGGAAGACGCCCTCGGCGGGCATGTTCACGTCCACAATCTCGCCGAGGAATAGGCGCATCAGGGGTAGGAAGAGCCGTTCGGTGGCCTTGCCCATCCAGTAGTCCTCCATCGGCGGGCGGCCGACGACGGTGGTGGGGTAGATGGGCTCCCGGCGGTGGGTGACGGCGGTGACGTGGAAGACGGGGAAGGGCTCGGCCGGCGTGTAGAAGCCGGTGTGGTCGCCGAAGGGGCCTTCGAGCCGGTGTTCGTGGGGGTCCACGTAGCCCTCGATGACGATCTCGGCGTCGGCGGGCACCTCCAGCGGCTGGGTGACGCAACGCACCAGGTGGACGGGCCGGCCCCGCAGCCAGCCGGCCAGGAGGTACTCGTCCACGTCGGGGGGGAGGGGGGCCGAGGCGCACCAGATCTCGGCGGGGTCGCCGCCCAGGACGACGGCGGCCGGGATGTGCTCGACACCTCGCTCCCGGGCCACTCGTTCGTGCTCCGCGCCCCCTTTGTGGCGCTGCCAGTGCATCCCCAGCAGGGGAGGGCGGCCCGGTGCCCCGGCGTCGAAGAGCTGGAGGCGGTACATCCCGACGTTGCGCCGACCGGTGACCGGGTCGCGGGTGACCACCTGGGGGAGGGTGATGTAGCGGCCGGCATCCCCGGGCCAGCACTTGAGGATGGGGAGCCAGTCCAGGGTGGGGTTCTCCGTCTCGACGACCTCCTGACAGGGGCCGGATTTCACGATGCGGGGGCCGATGCGGGCCACATCCAGCATCTCCAGCCCCCGGCGCAGCTTCTCCCCCAGGGTGCGGGGCATCGTCAGGTCCAGCACCTTCTCCAGGTTCCGGCCCAGGTCGTCCAGCGCCTCGACGCCCAGGGCCCAGGCCATCCGCCGGGCGGAGCCGAAGGCGTTGATGAGGAGGGGGACGGTGGAGCCGGTGACCTGCTCGAAGAGGAGCGCCTTGTTCTGGGCCGGCGGCCCCTTGACCACCCGGTCGGCGATCTCGGTGATCTCCAGTTCGGGGCTGACGGGAACCCGGACGCGCACCAGTTGGTCGCGCTCCTCCAGGAGCCGGATGAACTCACGAAGGTCTTTGAAGGCCATCGTTGGGGCTTATCCGCCGATTGCCTGCACGGCTGAGTACTGAGGCACGGCCAGGTAGCGCTCAGGGCGGTGGCGGTGGTATTCGCTCAGGAACTGGTCCAGTTTCTCCGAGATGTTCGCTGAGATATATGCCTCCCCACATTGCTCGCAGACATCGGCCGGGACATCGCGGATGATGATGAGGTCTTCCCCGCGCCAAATTTCCAGTGTCGTCGTTCCGGGCCCTAGTTCTCCTCCACAAAGGTCGCAGCGATCCAGGTGTTCGTTCATTTTTGCACCTTCCGTGTCTTGTAATCGCTTTCCCATAGCCTGTCAGAAGAGGCTTGCTCATTGCTTCTCGTAAGGCTTGCCGATGGCCGCCGGCGGGATGGAGCGCCCGATGACGCCGGCCAGGACGATGACGGTGAGCACATAGGGGACCATCTGGAGGAACTCGGCGGGGATGCCCACCCCCAGGATCTGCATCTTGTCCTGGAGGGCATCGGCGAAGCCGAAGAGCATCCCGGCTCCCAGCCCACCCAACGCCGTCCACTTGCCGAAGATGAGGGCGGCCAGCGCGACGAAGCCCTTGCCGTTGGTCATCGCGTCCTCGAAGCGGCCCACCTCGCCCAGGGAGAAGTAGGCCCCACCGATGCCGGCGATCAGCCCGCCGATGAGGACGTTGATGTAGCGGGTGCGGTTGACGTGGACGCCCAAGGTGTCGGCGGCCTGGGGATGCTCGCCCACCGCCCGCGTGCGCAGCCCCCACCGGGTGTGAAAGAGGACGACGTGGACGATGACCACCAGCACCATCATCAGGTAGACCGTCGGCTGGTGCAGGAAGAAGATGGGGCCGATGAAGGGAATCTTGGAGAGGCCGGGGATGGCGAAGGCGGTGAAGGTTCCCGGCGCGTTGTGGCCGCTGGGCGTCAGCAGCCGGACGTTGAGGTAGCGGGTCGCCCCCACGGCCAGGATGTTGATGACGGTGCCGCTGATGATCTGGTCCACCTTGTAGCGGATGGAGAGGACGGCGTGCAGGGCGGCCATCAGGGCGCTGACCAGCATGGCCGCGCCGACGCCCACCCAGTGGCTGCCGCTGAGGGAGGCGGCGGCGACGGCGGTGAAAGCTCCGGTGAGCATCATCCCTTCAATGGCGATGTTGATGACGCCGGAACGCTCGCACCAGAGGCCGCTGAGGGCTCCCAGCACCAAGGGGGTGGACCGCACGATGGACTCGCGAAGCATCCCCAGCAGGCTCAGGCTCCGCCCCCGGGTGAGCCAGACCAGGAAGGCGCTCACGATGAAGAGGGAGACCAGCCCCAGCAGCAGGTCGCTCCAGCGGTCTCCCTTGGCCCACTGAACGCCGGCGGCGAAGAGGGAGAGCAGGGCCAGGACGTAGAGGGCGGCCCGGGTGGGCAGGGTGACCAGCGGAGTGTCGGCGTCGAATTGGGTGAAGGCGGAGCGGTGGGCCGGCGTCACCGTCAACGCGGTCACCAGCAGGATGATGATCCCGCCGGCCAGGAAGAGCAGGCTCAGCAGTCGCTCGCGGGGGATCCCCTTGGATGTTGGACTCACTTCGGCATATCTCCTTGCTTCTGACCTTGAGCTTCGCCTCAGGCGACCGTCTCCTTCCGGGTTCCGTCTGGGACAAAGGCACCAGGATGCCTTGGCTATTTGGGGGGCGGAGCTACCAGGATTCTTGCCTGGACCGATTCCAGGAAGAAATCCCGCAGGAACGTGCTCGCGTTCAAAATCTCGATGCCAATGAGTTCGCCTCGATCGTTCAACTCGGCGGTCACGTTGGGATGGATTTCGACGCTGCCCGCTTCTGGTTCATCGGAGAAAGCGAGGTGCAGGACATCCTCTTGCTCAAAATACACCATCCGGGTCGTCCTCTTGTCGCTCATGCAAGTACCTCTGATTTCAAACGAGTGTGACCAAAATGGGTTGGAGGCGGTAGAAGCGCAACGCCCCTGCATCTTTACCCCAGCAGCTTCCGGTCACGCTCGGTTCAAAAGCCCCCGGAATCACTGACGCACTGAGGGAAGTGAAGACACTGAACCGTCATCCCCCATCCGTTCAATCCGTTCCCCAATCCGTTGACAGCTCGTCCGCTCCGGCCACGGCGGGAGACACGAAGGACACCAAGAGCTCAAAGAGCACGAAGCGGTGCGAAGGTCTGGACAAGCCCTCTTGGGGGCACCACCCCCCCATCCGTTCCCAATCCGTTCAATCCGTTCCCAATCCGTTGACAGCTATCCGTTCCCCAATCCGTTGACAGCTCGTCCGCTCCGGCCACGGCGGGAGACACGAAGGACACCAAGAGCTCAAAGAGCACGAAGCGGTGCGAAGGTCTGGACAAACCCTCTTGGGGGCACCACCCCCCCATCCGTTCCCAATCCGTTCAATCCGTTCCCAATCCGTTGACAGCTATCCGTTCCCCAATCCGTTGACAGCTCGTCCGCTCCGGCCACGGCGGGAGACACGAAGGACACCAAGAGCTCAAAGAGCACGAAGCGGTGCGAAGGTCTGGACAAACCCTCTTGGGAGCACCAACCCCCCATCCGCTCCAAATCCGTTCAATCCGTTCCCAATCCGTTGACAGCTATCCGTTCCCCAATCCGTTGACAGCTTGTCCGTCCGCCAACCAAGCCCTCAGAATCACTGACGCACTGAGGGAGATGAAGACACTGAGCCTTGTGCAGGGCGGCCCAGGTCGTCGGCAAGGCCGTGACCCGACGGTGGGGAGGGGGCACACAACCCCTCAGTGAGCTCATTTCTTTCAGTTGCTCAGTGATTCAACGGCTTTTGGTCACGCTCATTTCAAACTTCCTCACGACAGCGCTTGCCGTCTTGTCATCTGCGCAAAATGTCTCAAAATCCATTCCCTCTACAAATGTCTCGATGCTCTCCATGGCGGCTAGGATGTCCTTCAGGTACAATCGGTAGTCTCTCATATCGGTACGACCTCCGACAGTACCCCCAAACCGTCCTTTGCTACGCTCCCCACCCCCGGCTGAAGACGACTTCCTCTTCCTCGACCCGCCGGGGCGGGCGCAGGCGGAAGAGCCCTCGGATGATGGCAGGGGCGGCAATGAAGATGATGACCATCGCCTGGACGATCTGGACGATCTCGATGGGGATGGAGGCGACGGACTGCATCCGGGTGCCGCCGGCCCGCAGGAAGCCGAAGAGCAGCGCGGCCAGGGTGACGCCCAGGGGGTGGCTCTTGCCCAGCAGGGCCAGGGCGATGCTGTCGAAGCCGTAGCCGGCCGAGAAGCCCAGCGCCATGTTGTGGGTCACGCCCAGCACCTGGACGGCACCCGCCATCCCCGCCAGCGCTCCGCTCAGGAACATGGCCAGGACGAAGCTGCGGGCGACGTTGATGCCCCCGTAGCGGGCTGCGTTGGGGTTGGCCCCCACCGTCCGCAGCTCGAAGCCCCACACCGTCTTCCAGAGGAACCACCAGACGAAGAAGGCGGCTGCCAGGGCGATGAAGAAGCCGGCGTGGAAGCGGATGGGGTGGGGCAGGAAACGGGGCAGGACGGCCGTGGGGGCGATCTCCGGCGTGCGGGCGGTTCCCTTCATCCCCTCCATCGGCCCGTTGAGGAGCCACTCGCTCAGCTTGAAGGCGATGTAGTTGAACATAATGGTGTTGATCACCTCGTGGGCTCCGGTGCGGGCCTTCAGGTAGCCGGGGACGGCCCCCCACAGCCCGGCGCCGACGATGCCGGCCAGGAGGGCCAGGGAGACGTGGAGCAGGGCGGGGAGGCCGGTGACGGCGTAGCCCACGTAGGCGGTGCAGAGCCCACCGATGACCAATTGGCCTTCGGCCCCGATGTTGAAGAGGCCGGCCCGGAAACCGAGGGCGACGGCCAGCCCGGCGAAGATGTAGGGCACCGAGTTGACCAGGCTCTCGCTGAAGGGGCGCAGGGCCGAATAGAGCTTGCGGGGGTTCCCACTGCTGCGCCACTCGCCGAAGGCGCTGGTGATACGGGCCGGGCTGCCAAAGGCCCCCTCGAAGAGGGTGACGTAGGCTTGCCAGGCTTTCTGGCCGGCCAGCTTGAGCACTTGGCCGGCCGGCTCTTGCCCCGTCGCCTCGATCACCTCGGGGTCGGTGACGATGACGATGAGGCCGGCGATGAGCAATGCCGTGAGGACGGCCAGGACCGGGACGGTGAAGGTCGTCAGTTTGCGCATAGGCGGACTCGCAGGAACGCTTGGATGGTCTGGGTCAGGCTTTCTCGTAGGGTTGACCGTCGGCGGCGGGCGGGATGGCGCGGCCAACGATGCCGGCCAGCGTGATCATCGTCGCCAGGTAGGGAGCCATCAACAGGAACTCCGAGGGGATGGGGACCTTGAGGATGGCCAGCTTCGTCTGCAGGGAGTCGGCCAGGCCGAAGATGAGGGAGGCGGCGAAGCCCCCGAAGGGGTTCCACTTGCCGAAGATCATCGCGGCCAGGCCGATGAAGCCCTTGCCGGCCGTCATCACCTCGTCGAAGCGGCCCACGGACCCCAGGGTGAAGTAGGCCCCGCCCAGGCCGGCGATGCAGCCGCCGATGATGACGTTGACGTAGCGGGTGCGGAAGACGTTGATGCCCAGCGTGTCGGCCGCCTTGGGATGCTCCCCCACCGCCCGCGTGCGCAGCCCCCAGCGGGTGTAGAAGAGCACGACGTGGGTAATGATGACCAGCAGGAGCGTCAGGTAGACGACCAGGTTGGTGTTGAAGAAGACCGGCCCCAGCACGGGGATCTTCGCCAGCAGGGGGATGGGGACGGGGCGGAAGTTGACCGAGGCGTTGAGGCGCTCGTTGGTCGCCAGCCAGCTCGCGCTCAGAAAGCTGGTCAGCCCCACGGCGAAGATGTTGATGGCCGTGCCCGCGACGATCTGGTCTACTTTGAAACGGATGGCCAGGACGGCCAGGACGGCGGCCAGCAGGCCGCCGGTGATGAGGGCCACGATGAGCCCCAGGAGCAACCCGGTCGTCGTCCCCAGCCCCCAGATGTTCTGGGCTGCGCTGGAGACGATGACGCTGGTGAAGGCGGCGCTGAGCATCATCCCCTCGATGGCGATGTTGATGACCGCCGAGCGCTCGCACCAGACGCCGCTCAGGGCGCCCAGGGTGATGGGGGTGGCCCGCAAGAGGGTGCTGACCAACATCCCCGTCAGGCTGAAGGATTTACCCCGGGCCGCCCAGGTGAGAAAGGCGAAGACGAAGACCAGGAGCAGCGTGCCCAGCACGGCGTTGACCGCTCTGAAGCCGCGCACGAGCTGCCAGCCGCCGACGAAGGCGCACAGCAGCCCCAGCACGTAGATGGTTGTCCGGGTCGGCAGTACCAAGTCGGGCACCGGGATGGGCGGCGTCTTGGTCACGAGGTTGAGCACGAAGGTCGAGCGCTGGTCGGGGGCCGCATCCGGTCCGAAAAGGTAGATGATCGCAATGCCGATGAGGGCGAAGACCACCCCCATCGCCCGGTCACGGCGCTTCGTAGGCATTCTCGTTCCTTAACGTTCCTGTAACTGTTCGCCCTCCCGCAGGTTAGGCGCGTTTCCGCCGCGAAACCGTGCTTCCAATAGCCCATCGGGGCTGCAAGCACCCTCGACCGGTGACCTGCGGGAGGGTAGGCTGAATTTATGCTCCCCATCCCCGGGTGAAAACCGGTCCGACCTCTTCCCGCTCTTCCCGCAGCCGGTAGAGCCAGCGGATGATGGCCGGCGCGGCGACGAAGACGATGACCATCGCCTGAACGATCTGGATGATGTCAATGGGGATGCGGGCGCTGGACTGCATACGGATGGCTCCGGCCCGCAGGAAACCCCACAGCAGGGAGGCCAGGACCACGCCCAGAGGGTGGCTCTTGCCCAGCAGGGCCAGGGCGATGCTGTCGAAGCCATAGCCGGAGGAGAAGGCCTGGGCCATAAAGTGGTTCACCCCCAGCACCTCGTTGGTGCCGGCCAATCCGGCCAGCGCCCCGCTCAGGGCCATCGCCAGGACGAAGTTGCGGGTCACGCTCATCCCGGCGTAGCGGGCCGCGTTGGGGTTGGCCCCCACGGTCCGAATCTCGAAGCCCAGCGTTGTCTTCCACAGGAACCAGTAGACCAGCCAGGCCACCCCTAGGGCGACGAAGAAGCCGGCGTGGAAGCGCAATGGGTCGGGGAAGAAGCGGGGTAGGTAGGCGCTGGGCAGGATCGGGGGGCTGACGGGGTTGAAGCCGGAGCGCTGCATCGGCCCGGTCAGCAGCCAGTCGCTGAGCCGGAAGGCGATGTAGTTCATCATAATGGTGTTGATGACCTCGTGGGCTCCCGTCTTGGCCTTCAGGTAGCCGGGGATGGCTCCCCAGACCGCCCCGCCCAGGGCGCCGGCCAGCAAGGCCAAAGGCAGGTGGAGGAGCCAGGGCAGGCCGGTGATGGTGTAACCCACCCAGGTGGAAACGAGGGCTCCGATGAAGAGCTGCCCTTCCGCCCCGATGTTGAAGAGGCCACACTGGAAGCCCAGGGCGACGGCCAGCCCGGCGAAGATGTAGGGGGTGGTGGCGACCAGGCTCTCGCTCAGGGGGTAGAGGGCCTGGAGCAGCCGAGCGTTGCCACGCCCGGCCAGCCAGTCGGCCAGCCCACCGATCAACTCCTTCGGATTGCCGATGGAGCCCTCCAGCAGCGCCCCATAGGCGTCCAGGAGCCGGGCAGCGCTCAGGCGCAGGGCCTGACCCGGAGCCTGGAAGAAGCGCCCCCAGGCCCCCAGCACTTCGGTGTCGGAGATGAGGATGAAGATGCTGCTGATGACGAGGGCGGTGACGATGGCCAGCACGGGGATGAGGAGGGACCGGAGCCAGGCCGACCAGCGTCGAGGACGCCGGGGCACGGGCGCTTCGACCGGTTCCCTCTCAACGGCGATCTCTGCCTGGGCCATAATCTTCTTTGCTCCTCAGCTTGGGCTCGCTTCCCAAAAGGGCTTTTCGTCTGATCCCAGGACCAGGGTGTCATCCATCCTGGTCCCTCTCGGCCCCATCGTCGCTCCCTCGTGGTCCGACATCGCCTTCGGGCGCGGAGGCGATCCCTGCCATCAGGAGCCCCAACTGCTCTCGGGTTGCCTGTTCGGCCGACAGGATGTCCATGATGTGCCCTTCGTACATCACGGCGATGCGGTCGGAGAGGGCTATGATCTCGTCCAGCTCCGTGGAGACGAGGAGCACCGCGCAGCCCTGGTCGCGCTTCTCCAGCAGTCGCCGGTGGATGTACTCGATGGAGCCTACGTCCAGCCCCCGGGTGGGCTGGGCGGCGATGAGCAGCCGGATGGGGCGGGAGAACTCCCGCGCCACGATCACCTTCTGCTGGTTGCCGCCCGAGAGGCTGGCGACGGGGGTGTAGATGCTGGGGGTGCGCACGTCGAACTGACGCACCCGCTCCTCGGCGGCCCGTTCGATGGCCGGCCGCTGGATGACGACGCCCTGGGCGAAGGGGGGGAGGTAGTAGGTGTTGAGCACCAGGTTGTCCATCACCGGGAAGGGCAACACCAGTCCATCCCGCTGCCGGTCCTCAGGGACGTGGGCGACGCCCTTCTCCAGGATCTGGCGGGGGGTGGCGTGGGTTGTCTCCTCACCGAGGATGCGCACCCGGCCGCTCTCGATGGGGCGCAGGCCGGTCAGCGCTTCCACCAACTCGGTCTGGCCGTTGCCCTGGACGCCGGCGATGCCCAGCACCTCGCCGGCCTCGATGGTGAAGCTGACGCCGTCCACGGCCACGTTCCCCAGGTCGTCCAGCACCCGCAGCTCTTCCACCTCCAGGACGGGGCCGGCCAGCTGAGCGGGCTGCTTCTCCACTTCCAGCATCACCTCCCGGCCTACCATCATCGCCGCGAGCTGGCGCTCGTCCGTCTCGGCCGGCCTGGTCGTGCCCACCACCCGCCCCTGGCGCAGCACGGTGATCCGGTCGGCGATGGTGAGCACCTCCTTCAGCTTGTGGGAGATGAAGATGACCGACTTTCCCTGGCTCACCAGGGAGCGGATGATGGCGAAGAGGTCTTCCACCTCCTGGGGGGTCAGCACCGCCGTCGGCTCGTCCAGGATGAGGATGTCGGCGTGACGGTAGAGGATCTTGATGATCTCCACCCGCTGCTGGACGCCCACGGGCAGGTCTTTGATGTAGGCGTCGGGGTTCACTTTGAGACCGTACTGCTCGGAGATCTCCCGGATGCGCTGAGCAGCCGCGGCCCGGTCCAGGAAGAGGCCTCCCCGCACCGACTCGACGCCCAGCATCACGTTCTCCGTCACCGTCATCACCGGGATGAGCATGAAGTGCTGGTGGACCATCCCGATGCCCTGGGCGATGGCATCGCGGGGCTCGTGGATCTCCACCCGCCGGCCTCGGATGTAGATCTCCCCCTCGTCGGGCGTGTAGAGGCCGTAGAGGATGTTCATCAGGGTCGTCTTCCCGGCACCGTTCTCACCCAGCAGGGCGTGGACCTCCCCTTCTTCCAGCGTGAGGTCAATGTGGTCGTTGGCCAGGACGCCGGGAAAGGCTTTGGTGATGCCTCGTAGCTCAAGTACTGGGGGCATGGCTACCCTCGTCTGTGCGGTGGTAATTCTTCGGCGGTGTCGGGCTAGCCCGACACCGCCGAAGTCCATGTTCCGCCGGTGGTCGGACGATGAACCATCTACCCGGTGGGCCAGCCCGTCTTGATGGTGCCGTCAATGATCCCCTGGCGGATCTCCTCCAGGTCCTTCTTGATCTGATCCGGCACCCGGTCCTCCCAGTCGTGGAAGGGGGCCAGGCCGACGCCGTCGTTGGCCAGCGTGCCCACGTAGACGCCGCAGCCGTTGAAGTTGCCCTCCACGGCTTGCTTGACGGTGTTGAAGACGGCGTTGTTCAACCGCTTCTCGACGCTGGTGATCAGGATGCCCTTCTCCTGGGGCAGGGTGTAGTACTGGTCCACGTCCACGCCGATGCCGCCCACGTTGGCTCCGGCCTCGGCCCGCTCGCGGACGGCGACCAGGGCCCCGTTGCCGGTCTTGCCGCCGGCCCCGAAGAGCACGTCAATCCCCTCATCTAGCAGCGAGTTGGCTGCGGCCTTCCCCTTCTCCGGGGCCTCGAAGTCGCCCACGTAGGTCTTGGAGAAAGAGACGTTGGCCCCGTACTTTTCGTTGTAGTAGTTGATGCCGCTCTCGAAGCCGACGGCGAACTGGACGACGGGCGGGATCTCCATCCCGAAGACGGCCCCTACCTTCGGATCATCGGGGTCCAGCTCCGTGGCCATCGCGGCGGCCAGGTAGCCGCCCAGGAAGGCCGCCTCGTCGGAGGCGAAGACGATCCCCTGGACGTTCTCGATGCAGGGGTCGTAGGCGAAGTCCACGATGGCGAACTTGATGTCCGGGTAGAGAGGGGCCATCTTGGCCGTGGCGTCGGCCAGCAAGAAGCCGACGGTGATGATCATGTCGTAGCCCTGCTCGGCGAACTCGGTGATGTTGTTCTCGTAGTCGGCCTGGGCCTGGGACTCGATGAACTGGGCCTCGACGCCGGGGATCTCCTTGGCCGCCCGCGCCAGCCCCTCCCAGGTGCTCTGGTTGAAGCTGGCGTCGTCAATGCCGCCCACATCGGAGATCATCCCCACGCGGAAGGGCTTGACCTCCCCTTCCTCCTTCGGGGGCTTCGCCTCGCCCAGCGGCCAGCCGGTGTTGATGGTGCCGTCAATGATGCCCTGGCGGACCTCTTCCAGCTCGGCCTTCAGGTCGTCAGGCACCTGGTCCTCGAAGTCGTGGAAGGGGGCGATCCCGACGCCGTTGTTCTTCAGGGTGCCCACGTAGGTGCCGCCCTTGAAGGTGCCGTCCAGCACCGCCTTGATGGCGTCGAAGACGGCCACGTCCATGTTCTTGAGGATGGAGGTGAGGTAGACCTCTTTATACTCGGGGGCGGAGACGTACCAGTCGGTGTCCACGCCGATCATCATCGCGCCCCGCTCCTTGACGGCGGCGGCGGTGCCCAGGCCAACGGGGCCGGCGACGGGCAGGATGATGTCGGCTCCCTCGTCCATCAGCGATTCGGCGAAGCGGCGGCCGTCATCGGTGGACTCGAAGTTGCCGGTGAAGAGGCCGTCGCCTTCGGCGTTGCTCCAGCCCAGCACTTCGACGTTGGTACCGTGCTTCTGGTTGTAGTACTCGACGCCCGACTCGAAGCCGACCATAAAGATGGTCACCGGCGGGATGTTGATGCCGCCGAAGGTGCCCACCTTGCCCGTCTTGGTCATCCCGGCGGCCAGGTAGCCGGCCAAGAAGGCGGCCTCATCGGTGGAGAAGGTCAGCCCCAGGACGTTGTCCAGCGGCGGGTCGTAGGCGAAGTCCACGATGGCGAACTTCTGATCGGGGTAGGCTTCAGCGGCCGCTTTGGTGGCGTCGCCCAACAGGAAGCCGACGGTGATGATCAGGTCGCAACCCTGCTGGATGAACTCGTTGAGGTTGCGCTCGTAGTCCGTCTGCTGCTGGGACTCCAGGTACTGACCGTCAACGCCCAGCTTTTCCATCGCGTCCTGGACGCCCTTCCAAGCGGTGGCGTTGAAGCTGCGATCGTCAATGCCGCCCACGTCGGTCACCTGGCAGATCTTGGCCTTCTTCTCCGGCTTGGGCATCTCGACCGGTTTGGTTGGCTCCTCCTTGGGGGCCATCTCCTTGGTGGGCGTGGGGGTCGGGGCTGCGCCGCCGCCACAGGCGGTCAGCACCAGCGCGACCACCGTCAGCAGGCTGAAGAAGATGAGAACCGTTTTGCGCATCTTTGCTCCTCCTTTGTGGACTCACAAGGGTTGGTGTACACACAAGAGCGTGGGCTGGCGCCCGTCGGCACCCCCGCTATTTTACCAAAAGTGGGCCAAAGGGCAAGGGAAACGTGCGTCGGGGCGCAAGCTGTTCAGCGGTAGAGCAGGACCTTGCCTAACTCCTGCAATTCGAGCTTGCCTTCCCGCTTCTTTTGAAGCTCCTGTTCGACCTCCTCCAGGAAGTGCATGGTCTGGCGGCTGTAATAGCGCTCTCCGCAAGATTGACAAACCAAGACGTGAATGGGGACATAGACGATGTCTTGTCCTACTTTCAGCTCCTCGTACACCTCTCTGGTCTGAATATCATCGCTATGGCAGACAATGCATTTCATCATCTTCTCCTTCTGTAGTCAATCCATCGTCCGGGATCAGGGTGGTAGACGGTTATGATGATTGCCAGGTTCTCTTCTGCATTGTAAGCACAGACAATGTGGAGAGGGCGATTGGCGTGGGTCCGACCATATAGCAGCACGCTTGGATAAGGTGTATCGTCGGGATATTCTTCGATGACCTCGCCGGACAAAACGGCTTCATACACTTCCTGCTCGCTGATCGCGCCAAAGGGTTCATTTTGCATTTCACGGCGGGCGTGGCTCGTGTAGAGCACAGCATCGGCTTGGAAACACCGGATGAGGATACGAATCCAGTCCATTAAGACGTCTCCTCGGGAGGGATGAGGACTTCTCGCCCTTGTCCACCCTCCGTGGCCGGCCCGATGATCCCCTTCTCCTCCATCCGGTCTATTAGCCGGGCAGCACGGGTGTAGCCGATGCGGAGCCGGCGCTGAAGCAATGAGATGGATGCCCGCCGCGTCTTGCGGACGATGGCAACGGCTTCTTCCCACAGGGCGTCTTCCTGCTCCCGCTGCGAGACGCGCGATGGCCCCTGCAGTTCTTTCCACAGCGGCGGCTGGGTGACCGAGGAAGACGGTTGCTGGGATGGCGCTCTCTGCTTGCCCGCCTTCTCCTGGTCCTGAGTTCCCCGCGCCCCCTTCCAGTAGCGGATCAACCGGCGCGTCTCCGCATCGGAGACGAAGGCCCCTTGCAGGCGGACCGGCTGGCTGGCGTCGGGAGCCAGGTAGAGCATGTCTCCCCGCCCCAACAGCCGCTCTGCTCCCGTCATGTCCAGGATGACCCGGGAGTCCACCGCCGAGGCGGTGGCGAAGGAGATGCGGGCCGGGAAGTTGGCCTTGATCAGCCCCGTCACCACGTCCACGCTGGGGCGCTGGGTGGCGATCACCAGGTGGATGCCGGTAGCCCGGGCCATCTGGGCCAGGCGGGTGATGGTCCGTTCCGTCTCGTCCGGAGCCAGCATCATCAGGTCGGCCAACTCGTCAATGATGACGACGATGTAGGGCATCAGGTCACCCTCGCCGCGCTTCACCACCTGTTGGTTGTAGTCGGCGATGTTGCGGGCCCCGGCCTTGGCGAAGCGTCGGTATCGTTTGTCCATCTCCCGGGTCACCCATTGCAGGACCCCCACCACCCGCTCCAGGTCCACCACCACCGGTGTGAGCAGGTGGGGGATGCCGTTGTACTGGGTCAGCTCCACCCGCTTGGGGTCCACCATCAGGAGCTTGAGCTGGTCCGGCGTGTTGAAGGCCAGGAGACAGGCGATGATGGCGTTGATGCAGACCGATTTGCCGGACCCGGTGGTGCCGGCGATGAGCAGGTGGGGCATAGCCGTCAGGTCGGCGACCACCGGCTGCCCGGAGACGTCCTGGCCCAGAGCGAGCCGCAGGGGGGAGCGGAGCTTGCGGAAGGGCTCCGACTCGACGATGTCGCGCAGAGCGACCAAGGCAACCTCGGCGTTGGGGACCTCGATGCCCACGATGGACTTGCCGGGCACAGGGGCTTCGATGCGGATGGAGGGGGCGGCCAGGGCCAGGGCCAGGTCGTCGGCCAGGGCGCTGATGCGGCTGACCTTGACCTTGGTGCGCTTTCCCCCGCGCCCCTCGATGAAACCGGGCTCGACGCCAAACTGGGTGATGACCGGCCCCCGGTTGACCTCGACCACGCGACCGGGCACGCCGAGGCTCTGCAGGGTCTGCTCGATGATCTGGACCCGTTCCCGGATCTCGGCCTCGCTCAGGTCCTGCTCGCCCCCCGGCTCGAAGATGGCGGTGATGTCGGGGAGCTGCCAGCGCTGCTGCCCGCCGATGATGCGGGGGTGGAGGAGTGGAGGGGGCTCCGTCGGCGCAGTCGTCGGCGGCTTTTTCGAGGGTTCACGGCCGGCGGGGCGGGCCGGTGAGGGTGGCGCTTTAGAGGGGGCAGGGCGACGTCGGGAGGTGGGCTTGGCCGGCGGGGGTTGGGCCTCCGGGGCCGGTGGGGGCTCCGACGGCGCCGGGGGAAGCCAGTCGGCCGGCTTGGAGGGCCATACCCGCCGGTAGAGGCGGGCGCTCCCCTGGATGATCTCCGCCGGGGAGAGGCTGAAGGCGAGCATCCCCCCGATCACCAGCAGGCCCAGCAGGACGAGGATGGCGCCGGCCGTCCCCACGGCTCCCTGGAGCAGTTGGGCGAGGATCATTCCCAGGTATCCCCCGCCGACCCCGCGCTCGGCCAGGTCGGGCCAGGGCTGGTCGTAGAAGGGGCCGGCGAGCATGTGGAAGCCGGCCAGGGCGGTCAGGAAGAGGAGGACGGCTCCGATCATCCGTTCCCCTTCGACCTGGGGCAGCCGGTCGCCGAAGTGGCGGAGCACCAGCCAGAGGCCGGCCCCTCCCATCCCCAGGGGCACGACGTAGACCCCCCAGCCGAAGGTCTGGCTCAGGAGCCGGAGCCACAGGCCGGTCAGCGCCCCCTGGCTGGCGGAGAGGAAGCTGAGGATGGTCAGCAGGGCCAGGAGCACCAACCCGACCCCCAGGATGTCCAGCCACTGGTCCAGGGTGAGCGTCAGAGGGGGCTTCCGGGGGGTGCCCTTCTTCCGCGACTTCCCCTTCTTCGATTTCGATGAGCGGCCCTTTCGCTTCGTCATCTGTCGGATCTTAGGAAAAGGCAGCGAGCGGTTGGCCGGGTGCGTTATCCGGCAGGAGTGGGTAAGGAGAGAGTGTCTACGTTGGAGAGAGTTCAGGCTCAAGCAGATGTTCTAGCATCAGTTTTTCCAGAGTAACGTCTCCGCGCAGGGTGGTCACCGGCTCCGCTTGTCCAGGGAGGGGGGCAATCTTCAAATAAAGGCTTACGGGCGGACGTGTCAGGATCCTCCAGACGATCTGGCGGAGTTCGGGGGGAAAGTCATCCAGTCGAGAGAGGGGAAGTGGCCTTGGGTGGTGCACAAGGTTGGAGAAGTCTAGCAGGGTTAGGCCTACCGCTTCCCCGGTTGGAGCGTCAAATCGCAGGACGATGTTGTCATTGAGGGAGACACTGCTTCCTTTCTGGCCTTTTGCGAAAGAGATGTACAGAACATCACCTTCGGCATCGTAAGAGAGATGTAGTTCTCGCATTTCACTTCCTCGGGATGTAGTCCTGATAGGCCGTTACGACGAACCGATCTTTAGGCGGACGAAGTACAACCACCACGACGATGCAATTGTTCCACTCCTGCAACCCTTCGACTTCCCATCCGACGTAAAACCACTTGTGAGGGTTGAGAGGGTCTTGGCGTCGCCTTGCTGTGCGGACGATCCGGCGCATAGCCTCAAAAAAGGGCTCCATTTCAGGATGGAATTCGACGATGTGGGACCATCGTTCCCAGGTTAGGTAGATTTCGTGACCATATCTGTCCTTGACGATCCAGGCTTTACCCCTCATAGGGAGCATTATAAGCGTCCTTGCCAGGACCGTCAAGGCAGCCGTCTTTTCGTGATCACCCATATCTCGGGAGTCCGCCCGGCCCGCCCAGACCTGGAAGGTCCGGGCTGAGAGAAGCAAAGCCCTAGGGGTGGCTCCTTAAATCCGCGCATTCGTGCCCCATTCGTGGACGGCCCATCTCCCCGCCTCCAGGATACGGGTAATCACCGGGACCGCCGCTCTCCGGCTCTGGGGGAACACCCTCGCTCCCGCAGGACGAGCAGCACGAAGTGGGGGAGGGCGAGCTGACGCCGCCAGCGCCAGGGCTGGCGCAGGAGCCGGTAGAACCACTCCAGCCCCAGGCGTCGGACCCAGGGCGGGGCCCGCCGCACGACGCCGGCAAAGTAGTCCAGCGCCCCGCCCACCCCCATCGCCACGGGAACGCCCAGCCGCTGCTGATTGCGGGCGATCCAGAGGTCCTGGGCCGGCGCTCCATAGGCGACGAAGAGCACGTGGGGCCGGGCAGCCCGGATGCGGGCGACGATCTCCGCCTCGTCGTCGGGGCGGGGCGAACCGGCGTAGCAGCCGGCGACGGTTAGGCCGGGATAGCGCCGTTGTAAGGCCGCGCCGGCCCGCTCCGCCACCCCCGGCGCCGCCCCCAGCAGGAAGAGCCGCCAGCCCTGCCGGGCCGCCCGGGCGGCGATCTTCTCGGCCAGGTCCACGCCGGCCACCTGCTCCCGCAGGGGATGGCCCAGCCGCCGGGCTGCCCAGAGCACGCCGACGCTGTCGGGCACGCAGAGGGCGGCCTGATCGAGCACCCGACGGAAACGGGGGTGACGCCGGGCCGTCATAATGAACTCGACGTTGACGGTGGCGATCTGGTGGGGCCGGCCGTCGGCGATGAACCCGGCGATCCGGGCCAGGGCCTCCTCGTGGGTCACGTCGTCCACCCGCACCCCGAGGATTCGGATGGAACGGACTTGTAGACCGGTGCTCACCATCTCGCTCCTCGCCTCACGTTGCCTTGGCCCGCCGTTCCTCGTCCAGCACCCGACCCATCACCTCCAGGACGGTCTGGGCGCAGGATTCCCAGGAAAAGCGGCGGACGTTGGCCCGTCCCCGCTCGATCAGCGTCGCCCGCAGCCCCGGCTCCGTCACCACCCGGTACAGGGCAGCGGCCAGGGCCTCCACATCCATCGGATCCACCAGCAGGGCCGCGTCGCCGGCCACCTCGGGCAGCGAGGACCGGTCGCTGCAGACCACCGGCGTGCCGCAGACCTGGGCCTCCAGCACGGGGAAGCCGAACCCCTCGTAGAGGGAGGGGAAGACGAAGGCCAGCGCCCCGCTGAGCAACGCGGCTTTGTCCGCGTCGTCCACGTAGCCGGGGAAGAGGACCCGCCCCTCCAGCCCCAGCGTCCGCACCCGCCGGAAGAGGCCGTCGTAAAGCCAGCCTCGCCGACCGGCCAGGACCAGGGAGAGCCCCCGGTCATCGGGGTCCAGGCGTGACTGCAGCCGGGCGAAGGCCTCCACCAGCCGGACCAGGTTCTTGCGCGGCTGGAGCGTCCCCAGGTAGAGCAGGTAGGGCCGGCGGATGCCGTACCGGGCCAGCGTCCGCGCGATGCGCTGGGGGTCCCGGGCGGGGGCCAGCGTCGGGTCCAGGCCGGGGTAGGCGACGACGATCCGGTCGGGATCGGTCCCGTAGTGGCGGGTCAGGTCGGCCCGTGTCGCCTCGGAGTCGGCCAGGATGGCGGCGGCCCGCCGGGCGTTGTGGCGGGTGGACCATTCCAAATACCAGCGCTGACCGGGGGGGTGGGCTTCCGGGAAGTGGCGGTAGCCCAGGTCGTGGACGGTGACGAGGGCCGGTGGGCGGGTCCAGAGGGGCAGGACGTGGGCCGGCACGAAGAGCAGATCGGGCGGGTGGTGGGCCACCTCCCAACCCAGCCGCAGGTGGGTCCAGAGGCGGGGGAAGGGGATCACCCGGTGCTCTACGTGGGGATGGTCAGTGAAGAGGGAGGACGACGCCGGGGGGCGGTTGAAGTAGAGCCGCCAGCGGAGGGTCCGGGAGCGCCCCTGCACCACCAGCCGATCCTGAGCGATCAGCGCTCCGATGAGGTGGCGGGAGTAGCGCTCCGTGCCCGTGGGCCGTTCGGAGACGGCCCGGCTGGCGTCCACACCGATGCAGAGCGGGTTCCCAGTCATCCCTTGCCGCGCTGGAGGAGCCAGCTCAGACCGGCGAGGATGAGGAGCAGAGGCCAGAAGCGCAGCAGCGGGGCCAGGGATGCCGCCAGGCCCAGGGTGAAGACGAAAGCGATCAGCCCGACGAGGACGCTCCAAAAGCCCGCTTGCAGGGCCTCTCGGTCGCGCAGCCCTCCCAGCACGTACTGGGATAGGAAGGCGATACCGGCAATGAGGAAGAAGGCCGGCCAGAGCACCCTCATATCTCCCCAATCCACCCGCCCCACCTGCTCGAAAGGCAGGGTGATCCCCTCCAGCGTGAAGAGCAGGAAGAAGGCCCCCAGGAGGGTGGTCGAAACGCCGACGAAGATGAGGCCGGGGTCCCGGTCGGCACCGCTGGCGTACTGGAACAGGAAGGCCAGACCGGCCAATAGGATAAAGCCTGGCCAGAGTTCCCCCAGGCTGGGAAACCGCACGCCCTCGAGCAGCCCCAGGTTGTCCAGAAGGAAGTAGACCCCCAACAGGATCAGGATGAGCGCCGGAAGAAGAGACCTGCGTTGTTTCATTGCTCTCCTCTCAAGAAACCAAGTTCTCGGCGGATTTCCGATGCGGGGATCGCCCCCTCCCGCAGCAGGCGTGGCGGGTCCACGGTGCAGTCCACCACGGTGGAAGGAACTCCGCCGGGACAGGGGCCGCCGTCCAAGATGAGGGGAACCCGTCCGCCCAATTGGGCCAGGGCCTCCTGAGCGGTGCGGGGGCTGGGCTGTCCGGAGCGGTTGGCGCTGGTGGCGGCCAGCGGTGCGCCGGCCGCCCGGATGAGGGCCCGGACTCCCTCGTGGTCGGGCAGCCGGACGGCGACGGTCGGCCCAGGGCTGACCTCGGCGGGAACCTCCGGGCGCTTGGGCAGGACCAGGGTCAGCCCGCCGGGCCAGAAGCGGGCGATGAGTCGCCGGGCTGCCGGCGTCACCTTTGTCACTGCCTGTTCCAGGTCCTCAGGATCGGCGATCAGGAGGGGGATGGCCTTCTCTCCGGGCCGGTCCTTGACCCGGTAGAGGCGGGCGACGGCCTGAGGGTGGGTGATCAGCGCCCCAACGCCGTAGACGGTGTCGGTGGGGAAGATCACCAGGTCGCCGGACCGCAGCAGGGCGGCGGCCTGGGCGATGGCCTCTTCGCTCAGGGTGAGGATCCGGGTTTCCACTCGGACCTCCGAGGTCTAAATCTGCTCCAGGTAGGGGGCGATGGCCTCTAGGGTGGCAGGAATGGAGGCCGGGTTCCCTGCCTGCTGCATCGCCGTATCCGGGTCTTTCAGGCCGTGGCCGGTGAGCACGGCCACGACGACCTTTCCTTGCACCGAGAGCCGTCCGGCGGCCACCTCCTGGGCCAGGCCGGCCAGGCCCGTCGCCGAGGCCGGCTCGACGAAGACCCCCTCGATCCGGGCCAGGAGCGACCAGGTCCGCAGGATTGCCTCGTCGGGGACGGCCACGACCTGCCCGCCCGACTCCTCCAGGGCGGCCGCGGCCTCCCGCCACCGGGCCGGATTGCCGATGCGGATGGCCGTGGCCACCGTTTCCGGGTGCGGGATGGGGTGACCACGCACCAACGGGGCCGCACCCTCGGCCTGCACCCCCAGCAGGCGGGGCAGCCGGGCGATCTGCCCCATCGCGTGGTACTGGGTGAAACCCATCCAATAGGCGGTGATGTTGCCGGCGTTGCCCACGGGGAGCACCAGCCAGTCGGGGGCGTCTCCCAACTGGTCGCAGACCTCGAAGGCGGCGGTCTTCTGTCCCTCCAGCCGGTAGGGGTTGAGGGAGTTGACCAGGGCGACGGGGTAGCGCTCGACGGCCTCCCGGACCAGGCGGAGCCCCTCGTCGAAGGAGCCATCAATGGCCAGCACCTGAGCTCCGTAGGCCAAGGAGGCGGCCAGCTTGCCCAGGGCGATCTTGCCGCCGGGCACCACGACGATGCCCCGCACGCCGGCGCGGGCCGCGTAGGCGGCCGCCGAGGCCGCCGTGTTGCCCGTGCTGGCACAGATCACCGCCCTGGCCCCTTCGGCCACGGCCTGGCTGACGGCCACCGTCATCCCTCGGTCCTTGAAGGAACCGGTTGGATTCAGCCCTTCGTACTTGAGATAGAGAGCACAAGAGAGCCCCAGAGCTTCGGCCAGACGGGGAGCCGGGATGAGGGGGGTGTTGCCCTCCAGCAGGGTGATGGCTGGCGCGTCGGGGGCGAGCCGGATTAGCGAACGATAGCGGGCGATGACCCCTGGCCAAGGGCTCCTTTCTTCCATACTGGACCTCTTACCCGCTCGTGATGGGGATCTGGACGGTGAAGGTGCTGCCCTTGCCCTCCTCGCTCTCCACACGGATCTCCCCTTTGTGAAGCTGGACCACGTGCTGAGCCAGGGGGAGCCCCAGGCCGATACCCCCGAAGAGACGATCCCCGATCCGCTCCCGACGGGTAAAGGGCTCGAAGATTTTGTCCAGGAACTCGGCCGGGATACCTACTCCGTGATCGGTGATCCGGACTTGGGCCATGTTGTCCGTCCGTCCTACGTGGACGATGATCTCGCCTCCTCCCTGGCCGAACTTCACTGCGTTGTCCATCAGAGCCATCAGAGCCCGACGCAGCCCCTCGGCGTCCCCCAGGATAGGCGGAAGCCCGGGCTCCACCGAAAAGCGGATCTCCAGGCCCGCCTCGTCGGCCTTGGGGCGGATGGCCTGGAGGGCCTCCATGGCGACCTCCGCGAGAGAGACGGGCTCGAAATCGGGGGTGATGAGGTCCAGCTCCTGGAGGAAGAGGATGTTGTTCACCAGGTGAACGACGGTCTCCACGTTTTTGAGCACCGTCTCCAGCGTCTGTTGGAGCTGCTCTCCCTGCACGAGGCCCTTGGAGGCAAGCTGAAGGTACCCTTTGGCGGTGGTCAGCGGCGTGCGCAGTTCGTGGGCCACCGTGGTGAGGAATTCGGAGCGGAGTCGCTGCTGTTCCTCTAGCTGGGCGTTCTTCAGGCGTAACTCGGCGATGGCCCGCTGGTCGGCATCCCGTAGCCGGGCCGTGACCTTGCGCACGATGGCCAAGGCCAGGCCAGGGCTCTGTTGGAGCAGGGCCTCGAAGTCCTCCTTGCTGATCTCCAGGAAGGTGCTCTCTGCCACGGTGCGTACTGTGGCCGCCCGAGGCTGCTCTTCGATCAGGGCCATCTCCCCGAAGAACTCGCCGGGACCGTGGTGCTGGAGGAGCAGGTGTTCTTTGCCCTCCAGGTGTTTGGTCACCCTCACCTCTCCGTCGCAGATGATGTAGAAAGTGTCCTCCATCTCGCCTTCGTGACAGAGGATGGTGTCAGGAGGGTAGGTCCGGCGACGGGAGACCCGGAGCAGGGCCTTCAGTTCCTCGTCCTCCAGCATAGGAAAGAGATCCTGCAGCATTGCCAGCAACTTCTCATTCTCGTCCATCGTCGTCACTCCTTACCCGGTTCTACGGACCCCATAGCGTGCACACCGGTAAGCGTCAGCCCGGGGAGGTGGCTTCGATGCCTATTATACCATAACTCCCCTGAGAGCAAACCTGACAGGGGAGATTGACACAAAGGGGAGGGCGTTGTACAATGGAGCCGTCCCCAATCCCACCGCTCAGCTCAGGAAGGCGAGGTTCCCCTATGGCCACCAAGTACCGGGAAGAGCAGTTGGAACGGATGCTGCGGGAGGAGATCCACGAGCGCATCGAGGGCGTGCGGGGCTCTGTGGTCATCACCACCAACGGCCTGGTGGTGGCCAGCTACCCCTCGGTGCGGGGTCAGGACCCGCAGGCGGATCCGGCCAGCGGCCATTGGGTGGCCGCTCTGGCGGCCGAGATTATCTCCCAGAGCCGGAAGGCCTTTGGCCGGCTGGCTCAAGGGCGCGTCCGGCGCGTCCTGGTGGAAGGCGAGACCGGTAGCATGATCGTCGTGCCGGCCGGCGATCACGCTGCCCTGGCCGTGATGATCGCCCCCGAGGTCAAGCTGGGGCTGGCGATGTTCCAGATCGGTCAGGTGGCGGAGCGGGTTGGTGCTTTCCTCGTCCGGGCCGGTCGGTAGGAGTCGCCTGGAGAGGATGGAGGGCTGGTCTCCATCGGTGAACGGCGGCCTTGGGAAAGCCGGGGAGGTCGGCGGCTACCGCTTTCGGAGACGGGCCAGCCGGCGGGTAGCCTCCCGAAGGGTGCTCTCCCGTTTGGCGAAGGTGAAGCGTACCGTCTGAGCGCCGTCGGCCGGCCGGTGGTAGAAGCTGGAGCCGGGGACGACGGCCACACCGATCTCCCTCACCAGGTGGGTGGCGAAGGCCCAATCGTCGGCGAAGCCGAAGGGCGTGATCTCGGCCATCACGTAGTAGGCCCCCTGGGGTGGGGTGAAGGGGAACCCGGTCGCCTCCAACGCCTCCAGCAGGATCGCCCGCCGACGGTGGTAGTCGGCCCTGAGCTGGTCGTAGTAGGTCGGTGGGAGCCTCAGCGCGGTGATGCCGGCCACCTGAAAGGGGGTGGGGGCGCAGATGGTCAGGTAGTCGTGGGCCTTGCGGATGAGGGCGGTGAGGGATGGGGCCGCCACCGTCCAGCCCACCCGCCATCCGGTCACCGCGTAGCTTTTCCCCAGTCCGCTCACCGTCACCGTGCGTTCGGCCATGCTCGGCAGCGTGGCCAGGCTGATGTGACGGTGCTCCCCGTAGGTGATGTACTCGTAGATCTCGTCCACCACGGCGATCACGTTCCGCCGGACGCAGAAGTCGGCGATGGCGGCCAGCTCCTCTCGGCGGAAGACACGACCTGTCGGGTTGTCGGGGTTGGTCAGCAGGAGCAGCCGGGTGCGGGGGCTCCAGGCTGCCTCCAGCTCCTCGGGATCGAGGGTGTAGGCCGGGGGGCGCAGGGAGACGTAGCGAGGGATGAGGCCGGCCATCAGACAGGCCGGGACGTAGTTCTCGTAGTAGGGCTCCAGGATGATCGCCTCGTCGCCGGGGTCGCTCAGGGCCAGGACGGCGGCAACCACCCCTTCGGAGACGCCACAGGTAACGGTGACCTCTTGCTCCGGATCCACCTCCAGATCGTTGTCCCGGCGGTACTTCTCGGCGATGGCGGCCCGGAAGCGGGGGTCTCCCCAGGTGAAGCTGTACTGGTTGGCTCCCTGCCGAAGGGCCTCGATGGCAGCGGCCCGGACGGGCTCCGGTGGGTCGAAGTCGGGCAGCCCCTGGGAGAGGTTGACGGCGGCGTGCTCCTCGGCCAGCCGGGTCATCTCCCGGATGACCGATTCGATGAAGGGCTGGGTACGGGCGGCGAGGGGCGGTGGGGTCATCGGTGGAACGCTTCCACGGTCTGTCGCCAGAAGGCGTCGTCCTGGCCGGGGACGAAGGGAAGGTAGTAGGCGACACGGTCCAGCAGGCCCTGATAGCGGGCCTGGACCTGTTCGGCCAGGGCCTCGGGCGGGGCGATGACGGCGAAGCTCTCCAGCATCTCGTCGCTGATGAGGGCCGGCATCTCGCCCCATCGCTGCCGTGCCGCCAGCCGGGAGAGCTGTTCTCCGACCTCCCCCCAACCGTGCACCTCCAGCACAGGGCGGTAGGAGGGGGTGGAGGCGTAGAAGGCGATCTGGGCGCGGACCTCCTCCCGGCGGCGGACCATTTCTTCCTCGTCCCGGCCGGTGATGACGAAAATGGAACTGGTCAGGGCGATCTCCTCGCGGCGGCGACCGGTCCGGGTCAGGCCCTCCTCGATGGCCGGCAGGATTCGCTCCCGCAGGTAGCGCACCGAGTGGTAGGGGTGGACGTGGAAGCCGTCGGCCAACTCGCCGGCCAGCCGACAGAGATGGCGGTTGGTGCCGGCGATGTAGATGGGGATGCGAGGATGGGGGATGGGGCCGGGGTTGAAGAAGGGGCTCATCAGCGTGAGCTTGTAGAAGCGCCCTCGGTAGTTGAGGCGCGTTCCCTCCTGCCAACAGCGCCAGACGGCCCGGATCGCCTCAATGACCTCGCGTAGCCGTGGAGCGGGGGCCTCCCAAGGCATCCCGAAGCGGCGTTCGATGTGGGCCTTGACCTGGGTGCCCAATCCCAGGATGAAGCGGCCTTCGGAGAGGGCGGCCAGGTCCCAGGCGGTGTAGGCGATCTCGGTGGGGCTGCGGGTGAAGGCCAGGGCGATGGCCGTTCCCAGCTCGATGCGTCGGGTCGCCTGGGCGGCCAGGGCCAGCAGCAGGAAGGGATCGTGGGTGGTCTGGGGCACCCAGAGGCCATCAAAGCCCAGCGCTTCGGCGGCTTGGGCGATGGCCGGGACCTCCTGGGGACGTTGAACGTTCAGGATGGCATCAATTTTCATTGCGGTGTGTCGTTGGGGATTATGGGTCCGGCAGGAAACGGGTTTGGGCGTAGATGAGATCGTCCCGATCCTCCCGGATGAAGACGACATCTATGTAGACCCAATAGCCGGGTGGGGCATCACCGATGTTCATCGTGCAGGCGGCTACCCCGTCAATGTTGGTGAAGGTCCGGCAGTAGTCGGTGCGTCCTGTTGGATAGCGCCAGGTCATCCCGACCTGGGTGTAGCGGGCCGGCTTCCCCTCCAGGTAGAGGCTGGCGTAGGCGGTGATCGTCTCCCCAGGGGCCGGCCACCAGTTGTCCACCCAAGCCCAGGCGCTGATAGGGGCCAGGGTCGCGCGGGGGCGGGGGGTTGCCGTGGGCCGGGGCGTCGGCGTGGCCGTCGGGGGTGGGGTCGGTGAGGGGAGAGGGGACTGGAAGGGTGTAGCCGTCGGTGTGGCCGTTGGCGTAGGCGTCTTCGTCGGTGTGGGTGAGGGGGACAGGGTGGCTGTTGCTGTCGCCGTAGGGGTCGTCGTTGCCGTCGGGGTGATGGTGGGAGAGGTCTGGAGCGCCGCCTTCGCCTTCGAAGGCACGACCGGAGGCGCTGCCTGGATGGCAGTTCCCCAAGCCAATAACACACAGGCCAGCAGCGCGAGAAAGAGGCCCGTGACCAGCATCAGCAGGAAAAGGCGGAGCTGAGGGCGGATGGGATGGGCGTAGGCGTCCATCATCAGTATCCTCGGAAAGGGCTGACATCGGGAGCGATACACCGCTCGTGTTCACCCTCCCGCGGGTTAGGCGCGTTTCCGACGCGAAACCGCGCTTCAAATAGCCCATCGGGGCTGAAAGCGCCTTCGACCGGTAACCTGCAGGAGGGGAGGCTGAATAGATACCACCGCTCATTTTAGCACAGTTTGGGGGGAAGGCAAGGGAGCGTCGAGTTCTCAAAGCAGGCTTTCCCGACCGCGGGTGCCAACCGTGTACGGGTTCGCCATCGGTTGGGCGGGGTAGAGGCTCACGCCGGGCCGGGGGTTCCAGGGCTGCGGGAAGCTTTGCAGCCCCGGAACCCCTGTTTCAAAATGGCGTCGGGGTCGCAGATCCTCGGAGATGCCCGGATGCTTCACCTGCGCCCGAACTCGACCTCCGCCGTCCGTCCCCCGATCAGGGGTTCTTGAGGGTGACGGGTAGGTAGACCCGTCGCGTCTCACCCAGCACGGCGAAGAGAGAGAGATGGCTGAGGGGAGCCGTCACCGTGTTGTCGGCAGCATCCACCACGCTGCCGGCCTCTTTTGTCCACTGGCTCCCCGTCCAGTAGTAGAGCGCCAACGTGCTCTCGATGGCCGGCCCTTTTTCCTCGTCGTTGTAGGAGATGGTGATGGTGTAGCTCTTCCCGGAGGCGGGTTGGGCGGGGAGGCCCGTGGCCTCATAGACGGCCTCGATGTCGAAGAAGCGGTCTATGCCGGTTAGGTCGCTCCCCGGCGACGGAGCGTTCTCGGATGCACGGGCTGTGCAGGTCACCACCGCCGTGTCGGTGAAGGTGTTCGGCGGGAAGTCCAGGACGATGCCGGAGGCTGCCAGCAGCCCGCCGGAGGTCGGGATGGTCATCGCCACGGGGCTTCGGACCTGCCTGTCGCGGACAAAGATGTCCCGCTGGTTATTGGTGTCGCCTGAGACCAGGTTGCTGGCGTCGGATCCGAAAGCGACATAGTGGCCGTCGGCCGACACTGAGGGATTCCAACTGTCACCGTAGGCCTCGGTTCCATCGGAAGCGATAGAGACACAGGCGGTTTGGTTGGTTGACCGGTCCCGGACGAAGACGTGTCGGGCGGCATAGCTGCAGGTCGAGTCCAGATCGTAGGCGTTCGACACGAAGGCGATAAACCGACCGTTGAAGGAGATGGATGGGGCCTCGCTGAACCCGTCCCCTTCCGAGCCGCTGGAGGAGACGGAGATGCGGGTGGTAGTTCCACCCCTCCAGTCGCGGAGAAAGATGTCCGCGTATCCGTTGGTGTCGGAGGAGACCAGGTTGGTGGCAGAGGAGGCGAAGGCCACGTAGCGCCCATCGGCCGAGATGGAAGCGCTCGTGCTGTTGCCGTTGCCCTCCGTCCCGTCGGAGGCGACGCTGATGCGGATGGTGCTGATTCCTCCCGGCTCGTCGAAGACCCCATCCTCATCGGCATCCCGGTCGTGGAGGAAGATGTCGGTCTGGGAATTGGTGTCTCCGGTGACCAGGTTGTCGGCGCCGGACTCGAAGACGACGAAACGGCCATCGGCGGAGATGTCGGGGTAGTAGCTGTCGCCGTTCGCCTGGGTGCCGTCGGAGGCGACGCTGACGCGGACGGTGCTCACCTTCCCCGACTCGTCGAAGACGCCATTCCCATCGGTATCCCGGTCGTGGACAAAGATGTCGCAGGCGCTGTTGGTATCCGAAGCGACCAGGTTTGTGGCGCAGGACCAGAAGGCCACGAAGCGGCCGTCGGCGGAGATGGCGGGGTCGTTGGAGCCTCCGTATTGGCCCTGGGAGCCATCGCTGGCCACACTGACCCGGACGGTCTTGCCGAGTTCTCTGTCGCGCACGAACACATCCACCCAGTTGTTGGTGTCTCCGCTCACCAGGTTGGTGGCGTAGGAGGCAAAGGCCACGAAGCGGCCATCGGCGGAGATGGCGGGGGCGTAGCTGTGCCCGTTGGCCTCACTCCCGTCGCTGGCCACGCTGACCCGGCTGAGGGAGCGCATCGCCCGGTCGTAGACGAAGATGTCGTCCCGGCCGTTGTTGTCACCGAGGACGAGGTTGGTGGCATTGGACGCGAAAGCGACGAAGCGGCTGTTGGCGGAGATGGCGGGGAAGGAGCTGCCCCCGTTGGCCTCCTCGCTGTAGAGCCCAAGGGAGATGCGCTGGGTCGCACCGCCCGATTGAGCCCCTGCGTCCTTCGGCGGGCTGCCGAGAGCCCCCACCATCAGGCTCGCGGACAGCAAGCAGACGACAAGTATCGTGGTATGGGGTTTCATTGTTGGCTCCTTTGGTAGGCTCTGCTGGTCAAGCCAGCCAGATCCGCGACGCACTCCGTGACGGTGTGCGTTGGGGTATCGTCGCTTTTCCGGCTGCCTCATCGGGCAGTCCGTAAGGACGACAACTCCCGGACGGGGGCCCTGCATCTATGTGGCTTGTTAAGGTGTTCTTCTACCCTCCTTCTGGATGTGAATCGGGGGCCGATCCGAGGAGGCCCAGGGCGGTCAGTGCTTCGATCACCGGCGGAGGGTGCCAGAGCCAGGCGACCTTCAGCCAGAAGCCGGTCAGGATGGCGGAGCGGTAGACGCCTTCGGCGTCGGGAGGGACGAGGCGATAGCGGCCCCGGTCGTCCAACCGGTAGAACTCGGCCCGCTCGGTGAGGGGGTCAATGAGCCAGTACTCGGGGATGCCGGCCTCTTCGTACTCGTAAAACTTCTCGCCTCGGTCGCGCCCCACGCTTTCGGGGGAGACGATCTCGACGGCCAAGTCGGCGGGGCCGTCGAGGTAGGTCGTCTTCAGCCGGTCCAGATGGTCTTTGGCAACGAAGATCAGGTCGGGCTCCCGCCCTGAGCGGGAGAGCTTCATCTGAAAGGGTGCGCTGAGCACCACCCCCAGGTCCCGGTGTTCCACGAAGAGGCGTGTCAAGACGAGGAGGAAGTCGGCGATCTCCTGATGACGCTTTGAGGCCGGGCTGTAGGTGATGACCTTGCCGTCCACCCATTCGGCCAGGGTGTCCTCGTCGGCCCATTCCAGGAAGGCCTCGTAGCTCATCCGCCGCTCCTGGGGTGGCGCGAGGAGCAGCTCGATCAGCTCCCGACGCAGTTCGTCGGTAAGCACTCCCGGCTCCCGCAGCAGGGCCAGCGCCTTTTCCCCTTGGGTTGCCATCATCCAGACCTCCTGGGCGACGGACCATTGTCGCCGGGCGATCTGCAGGTCGGCTCTCCACCAGAAGCGGAAGGCTACACCTCTCAGAGGGAATTATAGAATGAAAAGGCAATCCCGACAAAGGGGTGATTCCCTATGAGTCGTCGTTGTGGCAAGCCGTCCACTACCAGAGGAGATGACGGTTGCCGATGTGGACGTGGCGCAGGCCGGCCGCTCGGGCGGCTTCCTCTGCCTCCTCGGCGTGGCGTCGGGGGGTGCGGGGCAGGTCGGGCATGACGAAGTGGGGAGCGAAGGCGAGCAGGGAGTAGGGGATCTCCGGGTTGATCTCGGCGATGAAGCGGGCGATGCGGCCTACCTCCTCCGGTGTCACGTAGCCGGGCACCAGGAGCGTGCTCGCCACCACCAGGGGGGGCTCCGGGCGCTCGGAGAAGCGGGCAGCAGCCCGGGCGAAGTTCTCCAGCGTCTGACGATTGCTCCCTCCGGTGAGGGCGGTGTGGAGCCCCTCGTCGTAGGCTTTCAGGTCGAACTTGACGATGCCCCCGGTCTCCAAGGAGAGCTGGACGGCCCGGTCCATCAGGCGGGGATGGGCGGTGCCGGCCGTCTCCCAGCAGACGACGACCCCCTTCTCCGCCAGCAGCTTGGCGGAGGCCAGGGCGTGGGGCATCTGACTGGCAGGGTCGCCGCCGAAGTAGCAGACGCAGTAGGTGCGGGGATTGGCAACCTCGGCCAACTGGCGGGCGCTCATCATCTCGGAACGGACGGGATCGGCCTCCCGGTAGTGCCAGTTCTGGCAGAAGAGGCAGTCGAGGACGCAACTGGCGTAGAAGACGGCCAGGTTGTGGTAGCCCCGCATCCGATGGCCGGAGCAGACCCAATCGGCGACGCAGTTGGTGGGGAGCGGATCGCGATACCAGTGCAGGAGGCCACGCCGGGGGGTGCCGGCCAGGTGAACCAGCCGGCCCCCCCGGACGGTTCGCAGGCCGCAGAACCCCCGCTCCCCTTCGCCGATCCGACAGTCCTGAACACAAAGGCCGCACCGCACCCCATTCTCGGTTCGAGGAGGCGCTTGGGGCAGATCGAAGAGGCGGCGGGCAGCGGCGTGGGCAGCCCTGGCCCGGGTCAGGGCCTCTTGGGGGTGCTCCAGGATGCAGGCCCGGCAGAGGCCCAGGTAGGCGGCGATGGAGGGGGAGGTGCGTCCGCAGAGGTGGCAGCGCTGCTCATCTTCGATCGGCTCTGGAGGGATGCGCCACATCGCTCTCCCCTGGATCACCTTCAGGGCAGGGTGCCCATCTCTTCGCCGACGATGGCCCTGCCCTTCTCGGTGATCCCGTAGACGGGCGTGGCCAGGCTTTTGCGCACCAGCCCGGCCGCTGCCATCCGCTCCAGGGCAGCGGCGACGGTTCGGCCATCGGCACCGATATGGCGTCCGATCTCGTAGGGGCTGTGGTAGCCCCGATGCTGGTGCATGTAGTCCAGGATCAGCAGGTCCAGGTCGGAAAGCTCCAGCTCAGCCATTGTCGTGCCTCCTTTCCGGGGCGGTGGTGCCGCCCTTCACAGTCTGGAGGTAGGATGGAGGCCGGGTTGAGGCGGTTTCCCAGGATCTGATCTCAACGCCGCCCCTGTGCCCTGCTGCTCAGTCCGACCTGGAGGCCGTTGGCTGGAGAGGCCGTCCGGCCTACTCCAGCGCCTCCCATCGGCCGGCCAGCCGTTCCATCACCTGGGGCATGGTCGTGTACTCCATCTCCTCCATCGGGAGGCGGTGAGGCTCGAAGGGGCCGTGGCGGCGCAGGTGGTCAGCAATGAGGTTGCAGAGGCGACGCGCCTCGTCGAAGCTGGGATCGTCGAACATATCCCGGGGGCCAACGAGCCGCCCATCGGCGATCTGAAAGCCCAGGCCGACGACCCGAGGGGGGCCGTCGAAGCGGCTGGGGTTGGCCTCCCGGACGGAGACGGGCATCAGCGGACCATGGTGGGAGCCCCGCATCCATCCCTCGACGATGTGAGGCGTCGCGAAGGGCTCTAGAACCTCGCCCACCGCCGGGAACTGGGACTGGGTACGGACGATGCAGACGGGATCGTCCTTGCCCACGTAGCGGCCGGCGATGAGGGAGAGCCGCTCTGTGGAAGAGACGGCTGCGATCTCGTTGTCCTTCTTGGTGTAGACCGCCTTGATGGCGTAACGGCTCGGTGCTCCGATGAAGACCAACAGGTCGTAGGACTCCTCGGGGGTGTCGAAGAAGATGCGGCGGTGTTCCTTCACGTCGTGGACTTCAAAGCGGAAGCCATCGTGCAGGGCGGGCGAGATGACCAGGCCGGCGGTGTTGAAGGGATCGGCGAAGATCTTGTACAGGGGGAGGTTCCAGGCACCGGCCGAGGTCTTGTCGGCCATAAAGATCAGCACAGGCTCCGCTTTGCGCTCCACAAAGCTCATCTCGGCCACCCCCGGTCCCATCCCTCGGATGTTGCCGGAGAAGGCGTCGCTCAACAGGTCTTGTCCGGCTCCGTAGAGCTTCAGGTCCCTGGCCACCTGAGTGCAGCGTTCAAAGACCTCCCAGGCCAGGCCGTGGATCGTGGCGTTGTCGGTCCCCTGGGTGTGGGTCATGATGAGCTGCAGGTCGTCACCGCAGTGGGTCACGTAGAAGTCTACAATGGTGCCCTTCCGCTGCGCTTGCTCCAGTTGCTCCCGAGATGCTTCCTCCAGATTGGGGTGGATGCTGGAATGGCCAACGTAGCCGCCGATGTCGGCTTTGATGACGCTGAGGGTGATTTCCTGAGCCATAGCAACCTCCTTGCTCTGTTGGGTGGGATGTTGATCGGATCACTCACAGGCCTGGGCCTGCCTGTTGCTGTGGCGGGAGGGTCGTGTCGTGGGCGGTCAGCGGAAGAGAGCACTCACGGAGCGCTCTTCGTGGATGCGGCGGATCGCTTCAGCGAAGAGAGGAGCGACGCTGAGAACGGTCAGACCGGGCCAGTGCTGATCAGGACGGAGAGGGATGGTGTCGGTCACAACGATCTGTCGAAGGGGCGACTGACGCAGCCGCTCTGCGGCATCGCCGGCGAAGACGGGGTGGGTGGCGCAGGCGTAGACGGCCCTGGCTCCTCGCGCCAGCAGGATCTCGGTGGTCTGGAGCAGGGTGCCACCGCTGGAGATCATATCGTCTATGATGATGGCCGTCTTCCCCTCCACGTCCCCGACGATGCCCAGGATGTGCGGTTCGTCAAAGGCGGGCCGGTGTTTGGTGATGAAGACGACGGGGGTCTCCAGGCGGTGGGCGAAGTCCAAGGCACGGCGCACCCCGCCCGCATCGGGTGCGACAGTGATTGCATCGTCCAAGCTCAAGTCTCGGAAGTAAGCAGCCATCAGCGGGGTGGCCGGCAGGTTGTCCACGGGGATGTGGAAGAAGCCGGCGATGGCCGGGGCGTGCAGGTCCAGCGTCAACAGCCGCTCGGCCCCGGCCGTCATCAACAGGTCGGCCACCAGCTTGGCGGTGATCGGCTCTCGCCCGATGGTCATCTTCTCCTGGCGGGCGTAGCCGTAGTAGGGAACTACTGCCGTGATCCGCCCGGCCGACGAACGGCGCAGGGCGTCTATGAGGATCAGTAGCTCCATCAGGTGCTCGTTCACCGGCGGGCAGGTGGGCTGGATGACGAAGGCATCCCGCCCCCGCACATTCTCGCGGATCTGCACCCGCGTCTCCCCATCGGGAAAGCGGTCTACCCGTGCTTTGCCCAGGGGGACGCCCAGCTCTTCGGCAATGGCTGCGGCAAGAGCGGGGTTGGCATTGCCGGTGAAGAGGACCAGTTCATGGCTCATCCCCCTCCTCGTCTTCGCCTTCGGCTTCGGAGGCGCTGCTCGATGCCCTCTCTTCCTCTTCTCCTTCTCGTCGGGTTGCCCGCCGCAGTTCCTCGGCCAGCTCAGCCAGCCGTTGGGAGACGGCCCAGTTGACCGTTCCCTCGGGGTAGGTGCCGTCCTCCTGCAACTCGCCGGCCGGAACGCCCGTGAGGATCTCGATCCCTTCGTCCACCGTCCGCACCGGCCAGATGTGGAACTCACCCTCCCGGACCGCTTCGATCACGTCCTCCCGCAGCATCAGGTTGCGGACATTGCCGACCGGGATGATCACGCCCTGATCACCTGTCAGCCCTTTGGCCTTGCAGATGTCGAAGAACCCCTCGATCTTCTCGTTGATCCCCCCGACGGGCTGGAGCTCGCCGTGCTGGTTCACCGAGCCGGTGACGGCGATCCCCTGTTTGATAGGGTAGCCAGAAAGGCTGGAGAGGATGGCATAGAGCTCGGTCGAGGAGGCGCTGTCCCCTTCCACACCCTCGTAGGACTGCTCGAAGACCAAGCTGGCCGAGAGGGTCAGGGGGGCGTTCTGGGCGTACTTACGGCCCAAGTAGCTGCTCAGGATGAGCACGCCCTTGCTGTGGATGGGACCGCTGAGCTCCACTTCGCGCTCGATGTTGACGACGCCGGCCTTGCCCACGAAGGTGTTGGCCGTCACCCGAGAGGGCCGACCGAAGGTATAGTCCCCCAGCAGGATTACCGAGAGGCCGTTGATCTGACCCACCCGCTCGCCGGTGGTGTCAATCATCACCGTCCCTTGGGTGATGAGCTCTTTGATCCGCTCCTCCAGCAGGTTGCTGCGGAAGGTCTTTTCCTCGATAGCGCGGCGGACGTCGTCGGCGGTGACCACCGAGTGGCCGTTGCGGCTGGCCCAGAAGCTGGCTTCTCGGACCAGGTCGGCGATCTCCCCAAAGCGGGTGGAGAGCTTGTACTGGTCCTCCACCAGCCGGGAACTGTGCTCGATCACCTGGGCCACCGCCCCCCGGTCGAAGGGGAGCAGTCCGTCCTCCTGACAGATGGTGCGCACGAAGAGGGCGTACTGATACTCCGTCTCCGGCGTGCGGTCCATCTGGGTGGCGAAGTCGGCCTTCACCTTGAAGAGCTTTTGGAAGTCTTCCTCGTAGTAGTAGAGCAGATAGTAGAGCAGGGGGCTGCCGATGAGGACGACCTTCACGTCCAGCGGGATGGGCTCCGGCTCCAGCGTGACGGTGCTGACCAAGCTGAGCTGGGTGCCCAGCTCCTCGATGCGGATGCAGCGGTCCTTCAGCGAGCGCTTCAGGCCGTCCCAGGCGAAGGGGTTGAGGAGCACATCTCGCACGGGGAGGATCAGGTAGCCCCCGTTGGCCCGGTGCAGCGCCCCCGGCTTGATCATCGTGAAGTCGGTGGAGAAGACGCCCATCACCGCTTGGTGCTCGATCCGCCCGATGAGGTTGTGGTAGGTGGGGTTCGTCTCCACGACCACCGGTGCTCCCTTCTCCTCGCTGCGGTCCACCAGCACGTTCACCTCGTAGCGGGTGAAGGGGGAACGCTCAACGGGGAGGGGGATGCCGGCGATCTGGGCCTTAGGCTTCTCCTCGCCGGCCTTGAAGAGGTCCACGTTCTCCACGATGTCATCCCGCACACTGTCCAGGTAGGCCAGCACCTCATCCAGCCCTTCGTACTTTTCCTTCAGGTCCTCGATGAGGTGGCCGACGGCGAAGAGGGTGGTCTCCCGGTCCAGTTGGCGGAGCTTCTCCCGCATCTCCTTCTCCAGCTCACGGATGCGGCGCAGGCCCTGCTCGACTTTCTGCTCCAGCTTCTCGCGCAGTTTCTGGACCTTGGCCCGGCGCTCTTCGGAGAGTTGCTGCAGTTGGGCCTCGGTGAGGGGTTTGCCTTCCACCGCCGGGGTGAGGACTAGGCCACCGGGTACTTTGATGAGGGCGAAGCCCCACTCCTGGGCCTCCTTCTGCAGGGCCTCGAAGGCGGCGGCCTGCTGATCTTGGGTCTCCTTGATGATCTTCTCGCGGGCCTCCTGGTATTCCTCGCTCTCGAAGGCGCGGGGAATGTCCTGACGGCAGCGGTCCACCAGCTCGGCCATATCGTTGCGCAAGACGATGCCTTGGCCAGGGGGCAGGCGGAGCGCCTTGGGATGGTGGGGGTCGGCGAAGTTGTTCACGTAGCACCAGTCGGAGGGCACATCTTCCTCGCTGGCGATGCGCTCTAGGTGCTTGCGGACCAGGGTGGTTCTGCCGGAGCCGGGGAGCCCCAGGGCGAAGACGTTGAAGCCATAGCTAGCGATCCCTGCCCCGAAGTCCACCGCCCGCATCGCCCGCTCCTGGCCGATGAAATCCTGCAAGGTGGGCAGGTCGTCGGTCGTCTCAAAATCGAAGGTAGAGGGATCACAGATGCGACGGAGTTGCTCAGGCCTGAGTTCGATGGTCTGGTTGGGCATCGCGCCTCCTTCCCCCATCACGTTCCTTGCATCACCTTTCACTATTCATCTTAGCACATCTGGCGAGGAAAGTCAACGACCCGTTGCCCTTCGTGCTCATTTGTGTTACACTAGAGGGGCGTTTCCTCAAGGGTGGCTATTCAGCCTACCCTCCCGCAGGTCACCGGTCGAGGGCGCTTTCGGCCCCGATGGGCTATTGGAAGCACGGTTTCGCGTCGGAAACACGCCTAACCTGCGGGAGGGTGGACAGTTACCTTCAAGGGCTCGGAAGCGGAGGGGATGATGCTTGACGTGCGCTTGACGCCGGCGCAGGAACGGTTGGTGGACCAGGTACGCCAGTGGCTGGAAGCGTTGCAGGCCGCTCTGGTCGAGTTGAAGGCTACAGCGGAGGACCAGGAGGCCCTGGATCAGTCCTTGCGTCAGTTGGACGACTTCTTCCTCTTGGTTGTCGTGGGAGAGTTCAACGCGGGCAAGTCTGCCTTCATCAACGCGCTCCTGGGCCATCCCTTGCTGGAGGAGGGCGTTACCCCCACTACCCGGGCCATCCACTTGCTGCGCTACGGCGAGGAACCGGATCGCACCTTCCAGGATGGCCTCTGGATCCAGACGGCTCCTTTGGACCTGCTCCGCACCATCCACATTGTGGACACGCCGGGGACCAACGCGGTCCTGCGGGAGCACGAGGCCATCACCGAGGCTTTCGTCCCCCGCAGCGATCTGGTTCTCTTCGTCACCTCGGCCGACCGCCCCTTCACCGAGAGCGAGCGCCGTTTCCTGGAGAAGGTACGGGCCTGGGGGAAGAAGATCCTCTTCGTCGTCAACAAGATTGACATCCTCCCCGATGAGGACGCCATCCAAAAGGTGACCGATTTCGTGGCCCAGAACGCTCAGCGGCTGCTGGGGGTGACGCCGGTGGTCTTTCCCATCTCCGCCCGGTGGGCGTTGCGGGCGCGGGAGACGGGGGACCGGGCGGTGCTGGCCGGCAGCCGCTTCCCGGCCCTGGAGCGCTACATCCGGGAGACCCTGGACGAGGCCGGCCGCTTCCGCCTCAAGCTGCTCAACCCCCTGGGTGTGGGCCGACGACTGGCGAACCACTACCGGGAGGCGGTCGAGGCGGAGCTGGCCCTGCTGGCCGCCGACCGAGAGGCCATTGACGGCCTGGAGCGCCAACTGGCCCTCTACGAGGCCGACGTCCGACGGGATTTCCGCCTGCGGTTGAGCGAGATGGACAACTGGCTCCACGAGATGGAGAAGCGAGGGCGGCTCTTCTTCGACGAGACGCTGCGGCTGGCCCGGCTCTTCGACCTGATGAAGAAGGAACGGGTGCAGAAAGCCTTCGCCGAGCAGGTGGTTGCCGATACGCCGGAGCGGATCGAGACGGCCATCGAGGACCTGATTGACTGGCTGGTGGACCAGGACCTGCGCCAATGGCAGGCGGTGACCGGTTACCTGGAGGCTCAGGTGAAGGCTTACGAAGACCGGCTGGTGGGGCCGACAGGGGCGCTGGGGGGAGCGCTGGCTCAGGACCGCCGCCGGCTGCTGGAATCGGTGGGGCAGGCAGCCCGCCGGACCATCGCCGGCTACGACCGGGAGGCGGAGGCGGCGATGCTGGCCGAGACGGCCCAGCGGGCCGTGGCCGAGTCGGCCCTCTTCGAGGTGGGGGCGGTGGGGTTGGGCACGTTGTTGACCTTGGTGCTGACCTCGACGGCGGCCGACCTGACGGGGCTGGCGGCGGCCGGCACCGTCGCCCTGATGGGCTTCCTGGTCATCCCCACCCGTCGGCGCCAGGCCAAGGCCCGGCTGGAGGAGAAGGTCGGGCAGTTGCGTCGCCGGCTGGTGCAGGAGCTGACCCACCACTTCGAGCGGGAGTTCAACCACAGCCTGCAGCGGATCCGCGACGCCGTGGCCCCTTACACCCGCTTCGTGCGGGCGGAGACGGCCCGGCTGGAGGCCCAACAGGCCCGCCTGGCCGAGATCGTGGAGGCGCTGCAGGCCCTGCAGGTCGAGGTGGAGCGGTGGAAGGGCTGATGGGGGAGCAGGCTCCTGGGATGGTGCGCCGGGACTTCTGGCGGTTGGCCTGGGACTTGCTGGTTCACGACATCACCCTGGCCCTCTTGCTGGTCGGGGTGGCCTTGACCTCTTTGCTCCTCGCCGTGCTCCCTCAGATGCCGGCCGGCGGGCCGGCGGGTGACCCTTCGGCCTACGCCCGCTGGATCAGCGAGGTGACCCGCACCTGGGGGCGGTGGCGAGGGCTCCTGGAGGGGGCGGGGCTCTTCGCCATTGGGCGGGCGGTCTGGTTTCGCCTCCTCCTGGCGGCGACGGCCTTGAGCTTGGGGTTGCGGGGTGTCCGGGCGATCTGGCAGCTCTGGGAGGGGCGGCAGCCCGTCGCGTCGCCGCCGGCGGGCCTGCCCAGGGCATCGCTGGAGGGGACACCCTCGGCGCTGGCCCGGCGGCTCCGGCAACAGCGCTGGCGGCTCCGCACCGCCCCCGACGACGACACCCACACCCTCTACCTGGCCGACCGCTGGCCTTGGGGGCCGCTCGGCGGCCTGTTGGCCCATTGGGGGCCGCTCCTCTGGCTGGTCGGCCTGCTCCTCTGGGCGACCGGCGGCTGGGAGGTGCGGGAGATCCGGCTGGCGGCGGGCCAGGCAGCCGCGCTGGGGGGCGGGACCGACTACACGGTCGAGTTGCACGCCCTGGATGCGGCCTCCTCTCAGGCCCAAGTGATCCTCTGGAGTCGAGGGGTGGCGGTGGGGCAGGGAACCGTCGGGTCGGGACAGGTCCTGCGGACGGGGGGGCTGGTCGTGCGCCTGACGGCCGTCCGCTACGCCCTGGAGGTCGAGGGCACCACGGCCGATGGGGAGCCGTTGCCCCTGCGCATCGCCGCCAGTGCCAACCCCGAGGAGCGCCTCTTCCTGCTCTTTGCGCCGGATCAGGTGGACCAGTACTTCGCAGCGCCGGAGGCGGAGTTCGCCGCCCAGGTCACGCTGACCGACCTGGAGGCGCCGGTGCCTCGGCTGCGCATCTACCGCAGCCGGACGGGAGCCCCCGTCTACGACGCCCCGTTGCCGGAGGATGGGGTGGTCGCCCTCTCCAACGCCACCCTGCACTTCCGACCTACCCACTACGCCGTGCTGGAGGCGGTGCGCAACCCCGGCCTGCCCTGGCAAGGGGTTGGGCTGACCCTGACCGGGGTGGGGGTGCTGGGGATGCTCTTCTGGCCGGCCTGGCGTCTCTGGTTGCGGGAAGGTGGCACCGAGGGGGAAGAGGACGAGGCCCGGCCGCGCACCGAGGTGGTGGGCGAGCCGCCGGCGGCCTTGGTCTGGCTGGAGGGGTGGGCGGCCGGTGGGGAGGCGACGCAGGGTTGGCGTCCTCGGCTCCTGGGGTGGGGGCCGTCCTTCTTGGTGGCCCTGGTCACGTTGGGGTTGCTGGGGGTGGCCGCCGGAGGGATGGTGACGCAGGGACGTTTCCCGGCCCGACCGATGGAGTGGGAGGCGTTGGCCGGGTGGCTCCTCCTGGTGGCAGGGGGGCTGTGTCGGAGGACACTGCTCGCTCGCAAATGGCGCCCCCCAGATGGTCTATGAGCTGAGCACTCCTGGGCCTTTTGAACACACCTGTGGGGAGGGCGTGTGAATGCGCCGGCCATCTCTCGTGCCGTCTCTGCCTACGCAGCCCAGTTGAGCTTGGGAACCAGCGTGGTAGAGTATTTGAAGATCCCTGTTTGGGATCCGGCGAACTCCATTCATCGGCGATTGGCGCAACTGGCCAAGGAGATAACTGCAAGGGGGAAACCGCCTACGCAGGGTGAGATCCGCGAGGTAGACCGGCTGGCTATGAAAATCCTCGACCCGAGAGCGTGAAGTGGACCTAGCACCTCTCGTCCGCACGACGCCGCGTGAACTTTAGCTTGATATGAAGACGGTGGTTGTGGAAGCAGAAGTGCAGGAGGACGGCCGGCTGCGCCTGGATACACCGGTGGACCTGCCGCCGGGCAGAGTTGAGGTCGTCCTGGTCATTCAGCCGACTGAGACCTCCGGTCCTCCTTACCCAACCTTGGCAGGGCGCTGGCGCGACCTGTTTCCTCTCGATTTCGACCTGGACCGTGCACTGCACGAGATCCGCCATGCATGGGAGCAGGAGTGGGAGAGCTTAGGGTAGGTGGACCGGGGCTAGAAAGAGCGCTGCTCTCCGTCGCCCGGCGGTTCTGGCCCGCCCTGGGGACGATGGAGGGGCGGGAACGGACCGTCGGGGTGGGGGATGTGGTGGGCGTCCTCTACAGCCTCCCCCTGCTGCTGGGGGGCTTGGCCTGGTTGGCCGCCGCTACCGACCCGGCGGTCCTGCGGCAAGCCTGGCCAGTGCTCCTGCTCCTCTTCCTCCTCCTCTTCCTCTTCCAGCGGCTTGCGTTTTACCTCTTCGTCGAGATCAGGCCGGGGACCTTCGCCAACTTCGAGGGAACGCTGGGGGCCGTGGTCGTCTGGTCGGCGGCCCTCATCTTCGGCCCGACGGCCCTGTGGCCCCTGGTCCTCCGCCAGGCCATCGGCTTCGCCCGGCACTGGCGGCGGGCTGCCTCCCCCGGCCTGCGCTGGAACCTGGCCCGCAATGCGACGCTGGGGATCGCGGAGGCGGCCGTCAGCAGCCTGACCGCCCTGGCCCTCTACGAACGCTGGGGCGGCCTCTTCCCCCTGCCGGGGCTGCGGCCCGATGCGGCCCTGCTGGCCCTCGCCGCGACCTTCATCCGCTTCCTGCTGGCGGCCCTGATCTGGATGCCCTTGGTGGTCTACTTCGCCACCGCCCGGCCCCTGGCCCTGGCCGAGAGTGCGGCCGCGCTGAGGACCTTCGTCGGCTTCCTGGTGATGGCGCTGGGCTGGCCGGCCCTGGTGGATCCCTTCGCCATCCTGGCGGCGGGCCTCTACGCCCAGAGCGGGGTGGGGGCCTACCTCTTCTTCATCCTCGGGCTGCTCCTGACCAGCCTCTTGGCCCACCGGTTGAGCCAGGCCGTCGAGCGGAGCCAGCAGCGCTCCCGCGAGCTGGCGAAGCTGGAGGCCCTGGGCCGCGCGGTGATCAAGGCCCCGCCCGATGCCTCCACCCTGCCCGACCTCCTGCGCGAGCACGTCCCCGCCATGTTCCCGGAGAGCCGGATCGCCATCCGCCTCTTCCCCGACCGGACCCTCCTGCGCTATCCCCGGGGAGAGCCGCCGGTGGCCGACGCCGCCTGGACGTGGCTGGAGACGGCGGACGAGGCCCGTTGCTTCCTGCCGGGGGCGGCGCTGCCCTGGGACGGGCGGCCGACCGAGAGGGCGTTGGTGGTGGCCCCCATCCTCGACGTGGAGCGGGGGGAGCCCATCGGGGGGATCTGCCTGTCGCCGCTGCGGGAGCCCAAGGCGGCGGTGGGGCTGCTCCCGGCGGTGCAGGCCCTGGCCGCCCAGGTCGCCTCGGCCCTGCACGGTGCCGAGGTCTACGCCCGGACCCTGGCCCACCAGCGGGTGGCTCAGGAGCTGGCCCTGGCGGGGAGGATCCAGGCCAGCTTCCTGCCGGGAGCCTTGCCGGAGGTCCCCGGGTGGCAGGTGGCGGCGGTGCTGGAGCCGGCCCGGGAGACCTCGGGCGACTTTTACGACTTCATCCCCCTGTCCGACGGGCGGTTGGGCCTCCTGGTCGCCGACGTGGCCGACAAAGGGGTGGGGGCGGCCCTCTACATGGCCCTCAGCCGCACCCTCCTGCGCACCTACGCGGTCGAGTACGCGACCCGGCCCGAACGGGTGCTCGCCGCCGCCAACCGGCGCATCCTGGCCGACGCCCAGGCGGGCCTCTTCATCACCGTCTTCTACGGCGTGCTCGACCCGCCCAGCGGGAGGCTCACCTACGCCAGCGCCGGCCACAACCCGCCCTACCTCGTCCGGGCGGCCGGCGAAGCGGGGAGAGCGGTGCAGACCCTGCGGAGGACGGGCATCCCCCTGGGCATCCTCGACGAAGGGACCTGGGAGCGGCGGACGGTCCACCTGGCCCCCGGCGACCTGCTGGTGCTCTATACCGACGGCGTCACCGAGGCCCAGAACGCCCAGGGGCGTTTCTTCGGCGAGGAGCGGCTGCTGGCGGTCCTGCAGGCCCATCGGGAACGCCCGGCCCAGGCGGTGTGCGACGCGCTGTTGACGGCGGTCCGGGAGTTCGCCGGGGGAGCCCCTCCGTCGGACGACATCACCCTGGTCGTCGTGGCACGACAGGGAGCGCGGAAGGAGGCAGAGACCTGATGGACGACGTGGTCATTGTCGCAGCGGTGCGGACGCCGGTGGGGCGGGGGAAGCCCGATGGAGCGCTGAGCGCCATCCCGCCGGTCAAGCTGCTGGCCTTGGTGCTGCGGGAGGTCGTGCGCCGGGCCGGCGTCGAGCCGGGGCAGGTGGAAGATGTGATCGTCGGCTGCGTCACCCAGACGGGGGAGCAGGGGGCCAACATCGCCCGCCTGGCGGCCCTCTACGCCGGCTTCCCCGTGGAGGTGCCGGCCCTCAGCCTCAACCGGATGTGCGGCTCCAGCCAACAGGCGGCCCACTTCGCCGCCCAGGCCATCCTGGCGGGCGATATGGAGCTGGTCATCGCCGCCGGCGTCGAGAGCATGAGCCGGGTGCCGATGGGGAGCGACTGGCCCTCCCAGTGGCCCGCCGACTTCCCCTACCCACTGGTCCATCAGGGGATCAGCGCCGAGATGATGGCCGAGCGGTGGGGGCTCTCGCGGGAGGAGCTGGACGACTTTTCTTTCGAGAGCCACCGGAAGGCGGCGGCGGCCACCCGGGCCGGCCACTTCCAGGCCGAGATCGTGCCGGTGGAGACGGAGCGGGGGGAGGTCACGGTGGACGAGGGGATCCGCTTCGAGCCCGATCGGGAGAAGATGGCGGCCCTGAAGCCGGTCTTCAAGGCGGACGGCGTCATCACGGCCGGCAACGCCAGCCAGATCTCCGACGGGGCGGCGGCCCTGCTGCTGGCCTCGGGGCGGCGGGCGGCCGCGCTGGGGCTGCGACCGCTGGCGGTGGTGCGGGCGCGGGCGGTGGTGGGGACCGACCCGGTGCTGATGCTGGACGGGCCGATCCCGGCGACCCGGGCGGTGTTGCAGCGGGCGGGGCTTCGCCTGGCCGACATAGACAGCTTCGAGGTGAACGAAGCCTTCGCCTCGGTGCCCCTGGCCTGGGCCCGGGAACTCCGGCCCCCGATGGAGCGGGTGAACCCCGACGGCGGGGCCATCGCCCTGGGCCATCCCCTGGGGGCGACGGGGGCGCGGCTGATGACGACGCTGGCCCACCGGCTGGTCCGCACCGGAGCCCGCTATGGCCTGCAGACGATGTGCATCGGCCACGGCATGGCCACGGCGACGATCCTGGAGCGGGCGTAGGGCATGTCTGGAGACGCCGTTGTCGAAACCGCCTCGCTGTACTATAATCCTTAACAGACCTGGCGAGGAGAGGTGAGATGCGTTACGACATCCAGGCGATGCCCAAAGTGCTGGCTGTCTACCTGCGGCTCTCCGAGTACCCCATCCTGGCCCGGAGGATTCGGGAGCGGATGCGCCAGGAGCTCTTTGCCCGGGGCATCATCAGCCGTGAGCAGTTCGAGGCCGAGGTGCGGGCCAAGGCCATCCACACTCAGAAGGAAGAGGGGCTCTCGAACCCCCTGGTCCAGGAGTCGGCCGAGGAGTGGGAGGAGCGGGTCCGCATCATCCGCGACCACCTCACCGACTTCTACTTTGCCCTGAACCTCCCCTATACCCTCTTCGAGGAGATCGTCCGCTCCGTCCTCAGCCCTCGGAGGCCGGGGGAGGAGATCATCCTGACCTTCAACCCCGAGCTGGCCCCCTGGGACATCCTCTTCGCCCAGGCCGAAGAGTACGAGAAGCTGCCGCCGGAGAAGAAGGCCAAGATCCACCATCACCTCCAGGAGATCATCGTCGTCCTGACCCGGGGGATGATCAGCGACCAGTTGGACTTCATCGCCCTGGCCCGGACCCATTTCAACATCTTTGACCTGAAGCGGATCTACCAGAGCCGCATCGGGCGGGGCAAGATCGGGGGCAAGGCGGCGGGGATCATGCTGGCCTACAAGATCCTGCGGGAGGATGATCCCGAGGACCCTCTGCCCATCAGTCAGCATGTCGCCGTCCCAGAGTCCTACTTCCTGGGGGCCGACGTCTTCTACGACTTCCTGGCCTACAACGAGCTCTTTCCCTACTTCAATCAGAAGTACAGGACGCGGGAGGAGATCGAGGCCAGCTACCCCCGGATTTACCACAACTTCATTCAGGGCCACTTCCCCGAGGATGTGGTGGAGCGGCTGGAGGCGCTGCTAGAGCGGGTGGGGAACCGTCCGCTGATCGTGCGCTCCTCCAGTCTGCTGGAGGACAACTTTGGCTACTCCTTCGCCGGCAAGTACGACAGCTTCTTCTGCCCCAACCAGGGGACGCCGGAGGAGAACCTGCGGGCGCTGCTCAACGCCATCCGCCGCGTCTACGCCAGCACCCTGAAGCCTGATGCTCTCTTCTACCGCCAGCAGGTGGGGCTGGTGGACTATGACGAACGGATGGCCGTCCTGATCCAGCGGGTCGAGGGCTTCCAGTATGGGCGTTACTTCTTCCCGCCTGTGGCTGGCGTTGGGTTCAGCCGCAACCCCTTCCGCTGGAACCGGCGCATCCGACGGGAGGATGGCTTCCTGCGGCTGGTCTGGGGGCTGGGGACCCGGGCGGTGGACCGGGTGGCCAACGACTACCCCCGCATCGTCGCCCTCAGCCACCCTCAGCTTCGCCCGGAGATGACGGCGGCGAAGATCAAGAAGTACTCCCAGCGCTTTGTGGACGTGATAGACCTGGAGGAGAACCGCTTCAAGACCCTGCCTGTCGCCGAGGTAATCTCCAGCGACTATCCGGGCATCGAGTTGCTGGCCTCGGTGGACGAGGGGGACTACCTGCGGCCCCTCCACTTCCGGGAGCCGAACCTGCCGCCCCGGTCGCTGGTGCTCACTTTCGACCGCCTGCTTCGGGAGAAGAGCTTTACCACCCTGATGCGGGCGATCCTGAAGAAGCTGGAGTGGGCCTACGGCCGGCCGGTGGACATCGAGTTCGCCCTGGAGATTGTGCCGGATTACCCGCACCCTCGGTTCGTCGTTCACCTGCTCCAGTGCCGGCCCCTGAGCAGTTGGGAGCCCCAGCGGGTCTACCAGCTCCCTCAGCACGTCTCGGAGCGGGACATCGTCTTCGTCGCCACCCGCCTGGTGCCTGAGGGGGTTGTCTCCCGGGTCGAGTACGTGGTCTACGTGGATCCCCACAAGTACGACGCCATCCCGGACCACGCGACCAAGTACGCCATCGGTCGGGTCATCGGACGCTTGAACAAGAAGCTGGAGGGCCACCCCTACATCTTGATCGGACCGGGCCGGTGGGGGAGTTCCAACATTGACCTGGGGGTGAAAGTGACGTATGCGGACATCTACAACGCTTCGATGCTGGTCGAGGTCGCCTTCGCCGGCGCCGAGGGGACGCCCGAGGTCTCCTACGGCACCCACTTCTTCCAAGACCTGATCGAGGCCAACATCTATCCACTGCCCCTCTACCCCGACGAGGATGGCGCGGTCTTCAACCGGACCTTCTTCGAGACCTCGCCCAACGTGCTGACGCGGTTCCTGCCGGAGGATGCCCGGTACGCCGACTACGTTCGGGTCATTGACGTCCGGGAGGTGGCGGGCGGTCGGCTGTTGGAGGTGGTGATGAGCGCCGATGAGGAGCGGGCGGTGGCCTACCTACGCCGCTATCCCGATGATGGACGCGATGGGAGGTGATCTCGGAGATGTCAGCTTCAGACGTGGGAGCCGAAAAGGGTCTGACGGTCTACGGCACCACCTGGTGTCCCAGCGTGCGGCGTGTCCGGCGTTTCCTGGACCGCCGTCAGATCCCGTACCGGTGGGTGGACATTGACGAAGACGCCGAGGGGCGGGCCTTCGTCGAACAAGTCAACAACGGGATGCGCAGCGTGCCCACCATCGTCTTTGAGGATCGTTCGATCCTGGTGGAGCCCAGCATCGCCGAGTTGGCGGCGAAGCTGGGGGTGGAATAAGACACCCTCCCGCAGGTCCTCCCTACGGCCTGGATCGCGTCGTAGGCTGCCTCCGACAGGCTACGGCGGTCACCGGGCCTCGCAGGGCCTGCGGGAGGGTAACGGTTTTGGAAGGCCCTAAATGCCCGCGACAACCCTTGACAGAGTCGGCCGTTGAGGGTATAATATTATCGCCTTTGCGGGTGTAGTTCAGTGGTAGAACGTCAGCTTCCCAAGCTGAATGTCAGGGGTTCGAGTCCCCTCACCCGCTCTTTTTCTTCGACCGCATCTCTGGATAACTGCTCCTGACAACCCAGCGCTTTAGCTGGGTTATCGTTTGCCTGGTTGAGTCATTTGTCGTTGCCGAAGAAGGGAGAAAGCCAAAATGTTTCGAGAGCGCATCCGTGAAAGGTATGAGAAGCTGACGCCCAGCTTCCGCCGCATTGCGGATTACCTGCTGGACAATTACCAGGAAGCGGCTTTCCTGACCGGCAGCCAGTTGGCCAAGAAGCTTCGCGTGGACCCTGCAACGGTGGTTCGCTTTGCCCAGCGGCTGGGCTACGACGGCTATCCGGATCTGGCGCGGGATGTGCGGGCGTTGGTCCAGGAGGAACTGCAGGTCCAGGAGCCTGTGCTGGAAGCACGGCCCGAGACACCGGCAGAGCTGTTGCGGGCCATCCTGCTGAACGAGGCTCAGAACCTGGAGCGCCTGGGCCGTTCCCTCACCGATTCCGTGGTCGAGGAGATCGTCCAGGCGATCCTGAAGGCCAAGCGCATCCTGGTCGTGGGTCAAGGTCCCCTCGCGGGAGAGGCAGCGGCGGTAGCCCATCGGTTGAACATCCTGGGGCTCTCGGCCAAGGCCCTGAATATGGACCTGGTCAACGTCTCGATGGCGCTGCAGGAAGTCGGTGAGGGCGATCTCGTCCTGGGGATCGAGATCAGCGAGTACGCTTTCGGCAGTGTGGATGCCACGAACCTGCTGCGCACGGCGGCCCAACAGGGGGCCAAGACCGTCTCCATCACCGGGCGGGCCTCTGCCCCTCTGGCCCGAGCTGCCGACATCACCGTGGCTGTGCCCACCGCCTCCATCGTCGGCGTTCCCTCTACCGGCAGCCTCACCGCCTTCCTGAACGCCCTGCTTCTGGTGATCGCCAAAGAGCGGCTGAGTGAGCAGAAGGCTCTGGCCAAGAGCTTCGAGCAGTTGGTTCACCGGCTGATGCAAGGACGCTACGAGTTGGAGCAGCAGGTCCTTCGGGAGGCTGAGCGAGAGGGCGGATCGTAGCCCTTTCGGCGACGCCGTTGGTATGCCCTCCCACAGGTTCTTGGAGTCTGTGGGAGGGTTTTTGTTAGCGGGAAGAAGCGTTGGGTTGACTGCCGTGGACTCCCGAAGTAAGGGGCTCGACCCAGGAGGTATTCGCGCCAAGGGCTTCTTGTCATTTGACGTTTCCCCAACCTCGATGCTATAATCCAGCCCGTGTATCTAGTCAGCCTACCCTCCCGCAGGTCACCGGTCGAGGGCGCTTTCGGCCCCGATGGGGTATTTGAAGCACGGTTTCGCGTCGGAAACGCGCCTAACCTGCGGGAGGGTGAACAGTTACCAGCCCGTTGTGAACGCCTGTCCGGAGGTGGACGATGGCGGTGAGGTCGGATGTCTGGACGCTGATGTGATGTATGGAGGGATGGATGCGCCCCGATGGTCGTGCTGCCGATGAGTTGCGCCCCGTCCGTTTCACCCTCGACTACGTGCGCTACCCCGAGGGGTCGGTGTTGGTGGAGATGGGTGAGACGAAGGTGTTGTGCAACGTCACTGTGGAGGAACGGGTTCCCTCTTGGCGGGCCGGCAGCGGCGCCGGCTGGCTGACGGCCGAGTACGCTCTCCTCCCCCGCAGCACCCACCAGCGCACGCCCCGGGAGGTGGGTGGGCTGCGGGGTCGCACTCAGGAGATCCGCCGCTTCATCGGGCGTAGTCTGCGGGCTGCTGTGGACCTGGAGCGGCTGGGGGAGCGGATGCTCATCGTGGACTGTGACGTCCTCCAGGCCGACGGCGGCACCCGGACGGCGGCGGTCACCGGCGGGTACGTCGCCGTCGCCCTGGCCCTACGCCGACTGGCCTGGGCAGGTGTGCTTCCGCCCGACCTGTTGCGCCCTCCGGTGGCTGCCGTCAGCGTCGGTGTGGTCAACGGACAGCCCTGTTTGGATCTCTGCTATGCTGAGGATGCCGTCGCCCAGGTGGATCTGAACGTGGTGATGGATGTAGAGGGGCGCTTCATCGAAGTGCAGGGGACGGCGGAGCGAAGCCCCTTCTCCCGCGAGGTGCTGGACCGGTTGCTCCATCTGGCCGCCCGGGGTGTCGAGGAACTGATCCGCCGCCAGCAGGAAGCCTTGAGCCAATGAGCCGTCTCGGAGCCCTCACCCGGGGACAGCGTCTGATCCTGATTCTGCTGAGCATAGGGCTCGTGGGGGTGTTGGCGGCGCTGGTGATCCTGGCGACCCAGGCGGGCCACTTCACCCTGATGCCGGTGGCGACGGTGGCGCAGCCGACCCTCCCGTCGCTCCCCTCACCCCTTCAGCCGCCCTCTCCTTCGCCCACCCTCCCGGCGACGCCGTCCCCCACGCCTGAGACGGCGGGCGAACTGGCAGTGGCCCGTCGCGCCGAAGCGGTGCGGGAGGCGAGCGCCCGGCTGCGGGAGTTGCCCTTCCGTCAGCGCGTTCCCCTTACCTTCCTGAGCCAGGAAGCGATGGCGGAGGACCTGGCCGATTGGCTGGCAGCCCAGGCGCTCTGGCAGGAGGCCTGGCAGTTCTACGTCGTCCTGGGATTGCTCCCTCCCCAAGAGAAGGCGGAAGTTTCCGTCTTGGGGGAGCGAGCGGCCCGCTGGATCGTCGCCTTCTACCGACCTGGGGAAGGCCAGCTCTACCTACGCCGTTTTCAAGGACCGCCCGGCGAGGAGAAGGAAGCCCTGGTCGCCCACGCCTACACCCACGCCCTGCAGGATCAGCACTTCGACCTGGCGGCCTACCTGGCCGAGGCAGACAGTGCCGACGCGGCTCGGGCCCGGCTCGCCCTGCCCGAGGGGGAGGCGACCTGGGTGATGGCCCGCTACCTAAACGCCCAGGCCGGCCTGACCTTCACCGAGCGGGTGGTGGACGAGCTGATCGGTCCCCTGGTGGCCGGTGAGAACCCTGCCTTCAGCGGTCAGGAAGCCCAGGCGTTGGCTCCTATCCTCCGCTTCCCTTACGCCAACGGCGCCCGCTTCGTGGCCCGGCTGCTGGAAGAGGGGTGGTGGCCCGCCCTCAACGATGCCTATCGTCGCCCCCCCCGTTCCACTGAAGAGGTCCTGCACCCGGAGAAGTACCTGGCCGGCGACGACCCACCCCGTTCCGTCTCCCTGCCCGACCTCCAGCCGGTCTTGGGAGAGGGATGGGCGCTGGTGGAGCAGGACGTGATGGGGGAACTCGTCCTGCGGACCGTCCTGACGCACACCCTCCAGGACGGGGCTTGGGCGGAGCGGGCGGCCGCCGGGTGGGGCGGCGACCGGTACCAGCTCTGGCGGGATGAGGACGGGAACCTGCTCTTGCTGGCCCGCACCCTCTGGGACAGCGAGGCGGACGCGGCGGAGTTCGCCGAGGCCTACGAGGCCGTCATCGCCCTCCGTCTGTCGGGGGCCTTTCGAGTCGTGCCCATCGGAGCCCCTCCCCAAGGGCAGTGGTGGCGTAGAGAGGGGCTGACCGCTTTCCTGGATCGGCAGGGAGAGGTTGTTACCTTTGCTTGGGGACGCGACACCCCGGCGATGGTGCGGCTCCTGGCCGCCCTCTTCCTAGAGGACCGTCGCCCCTGACCCCCGGCAGGGTTCGATGCGCTTTCATCCTGCGTAACTGTTCACCCTCCCGCAGGTTAGGCGCGTTTCCGACGCGAAACCGTGCTTCCAATGGCCCATCGGGGCCGAAAGCGTCCTCGACCGGTGACCTGCGGGAGGGTAGGCTGAATAGACGCCATCCTGCACCCTATCCCGACGAGGTTGAGGAGGAGAAGACGATGAACCGCGAGGATGCGTGGGCTTTGGTCACCGAGTACACCACCAGCCCTAACCTGATCCGCCACATGCTGGCCGTGGAGGCGGCGATGCGGGCCTATGCCCGTCGCTTTGGGGAGGATGAAGAGACGTGGGGGATCGTGGGGTTGATCCACGACTTCGATTACGAGCGTTTCCCCAATATGGGGCCGGAGGGCCACCCCAACGTCGGGGCCCGCATCCTGCGCGAGCGAGGTTGGCCGGAGGAGATCGTCCGGGCCGTCCTCTCCCACGCCACCGAGGTGACCGGCGTGGAACGGAAGACGCTGATGGAAAAGGCCCTCTACGCCGTGGACGAACTGACCGGCCTCATCGTGGCCGTTGCCCTGGTGCGCCCTTCCAAGTCCATCCAGGACGTCAAGGTGAAGTCGGTGTGGAAGAAATGGAAGGACCGGGCCTTCGCCGCCGGCGTCAATCGGGAGGAGATCGAGAAGGGCGCCGCCGAACTGGGGGTCCCCTTGCGGGAGCACATCGCCATCGTATTGAAGGCGATGCAAAGCATCGCCGACGACCTGGGTCTGTAAGCCCCTGGGGCCGCGTGATCTACGACGCGGGAAGATGACCCTTCACACGGAGCTACGTCTATGAAACTTTCCATCATCATCCCCGTTTACAACGAGCGGGGAACCATTCGGGAGATTCTGAGCCAGGTGCGTGCCGTGGACCTGCCCGTCGAGCGGGAGATCATCGTGGTAGACGACGGTTCGACCGACGGTACGGCCCAGATTTTGGAAAGGGAAGCCAAAGTAGGTGACATCGTCCTCCTCCGCCATCGGCAGAACCGGGGCAAAGGGGCCGCCGTGCGCACGGGGATCGCCCGGGCCACTGGGGAGATCATCCTGATCCAGGATGCGGACCTGGAGTACGACCCCCGGGACATCCCCCGTCTCCTCCAGCCTATCCTGGAGGGACGGGTAGCGGTCGTCTACGGGTCCCGTTTTCTAGGGCCACGCAAGGCGATGCTCTTCTGGCATATGGTGGGCAACAAGCTGTTGACGCTGGTCACCAACGTGCTCTACAACGCCATCCTCAGCGATATGGAGACGGGCTACAAGTGCTTCCGGGCCGACGTGATCCGGGAGATCCCGCTCAAGGCTCGGCGCTTCGAGCTGGAGCCGGAGATCACGGCCAAGGTGCTCAAGCGGGGCTACCGCATCTTCGAGGTGCCCATTTCCTACTACGGTCGGGAGTACGCCGAGGGGAAGAAGATCACCTGGAAGGATGCGATTCCCGCTCTCTGGACGCTGATCAAGTACCGTTTTGTGGATTGAGAGGGCCGTGGTCCGCAGTCCGTGGTCCGCAGTCCATTTTGGACGCTGATCAAGCGTAACCGTTCACCCTCCCGCAGTTAGGCGCGTTTCCGACGCGAAACCGCGCTTCCAATAGTCCATCGGGGCTGGAAACGCCCTCGACCGGTGACCTGCAGGAGGGGAGATTGAGGGAGGGCTTCGGGGCTGGGATAGGGGGAGATGGGCGCGGGTGTTTCGTATAGTCAGGGCTTGGCAACGAGGAAGGGGGGCAATTTGTCAAATTGCCTCCACGATCGCTATCCCCTCTCTCCGATTCTTGCCGAGGGGCTGGTGTTGGTCGTGCTCCTGTTGCTGGCCCTGGCCCTCCGGCTGCCGCCCCTGCTGCACAATCCGCTCCACGCCGATGAGGCGCTCTACGCCACCTGGGGCCAGCGGATCGCCACGGGCCAAGACCCCTGGCTCCTGAAGGGGCCGGTCTTTAAGCCTCCCCTCTGGCCCTACCTGCTGGCCGGCAGCTTCCTTGTCTTCGGTGTTCCCCCGCTCTCCCCGCCCGTTGCCATCCGCTTCGTGGCCCGGCTGCCCGGGTTGATGGCCGGCCTGCTCAGCGTCGCCCTCGTCTACCGGCTGGGGGGGCGGCTCTACGGGCGGCGGGCCGGGATGATGGCAGCGCTGGTGATGACCCTCTCCCCCTTCGCCATCCTCTTCTCGGCCACCGCCTTCACCGACCCGCTGATGGTGGCCCTGGGGCTGGCCGGCGTCGTGGCGGCGGTGGAGGGGCGGGGGGGCTGGGCCGGCCTGGGGCTGGGGCTGAGCGCGGCGACCAAGCAGCAGGGGCTCATCTTCCTGCCCCTGGCCCTGGTCCTGGGTCTCGTCCGGCGGCGAGGCCGGAGATGGAAGTGGGGGTGGTGGCGCGGGGGGCTGGGGTTGGCGCTGATCTTGGTCGGGGTGCTGGCCTGGGATGTTTTTCGCGTAGTCAATGGGGGCGTCAGCTTCTGGGCGGAGGGGTGGGCCGGCTACGGCGGGCTCCGCTTCGCCTGGTCGGTCGAACTCCTGCCGCGACTGCGGGCCTGGCTCCGCTGGTTGGGCTACTTCTTCGCCTCCCCCCTGGCCGACGGCCTGGTCCTGGTCGGGATAGGGTGGCGGGTCTGGAGGGACCTGCGGCAGCCCTCTCCGGCGGCCCAGACCGACCTGCTCCTGCTGGGGTTCGGCCTCCTCTACCTGCTCGCCCACTGGCTGGTCGCCTTCCCCGTCTGGGACCGTTACCTGCTGCCCTTGGTGCCCATCGTCGCCCTGCTGGTGGGCCGGCTGATCACGGACCTGAGCCGGCATCGAGCCACCTTGGTCGCCTTCCTAGGGGCGATGCTCCTGTGGGAGCCGGCGATGGCTGCTGCCTGGAGCCTCTTTCCCGTGGGATCGGACCACGGGGCCTACGATGGATTGGAGCAGGTCGTCCGCTTCCTGCGGGCACAGCCCCGGGGCACCGTCTTCTACGACCGCTGGGCGGGCTGGCACTACGACCTCTACCTCTTCGACGGCCACCCCTACCGGGCCTACGCCCCCCATCCGGCCTGGCTGGCCCGCGATCTGACGGTCTTCTACCGGGAGCCGGGGTCGTCGCCGCCCCGCTACCTGGTCGTGCCCGGGTGGGCCGTTGTGACCCGTTGGCGGCGGGCCCTGGCCGAGGCCGGCTTCGGCCTGGTCCCCGTGCTGGTGACCGCCAACCGGTGGGGGGAGCGGACCTTCACCGTCTACCGGATCACCACAGAATCGCCCCTCCGTCGTGCGGACCGGGTGTGGGAAGGGACGGGGCTCTTCCGTGCTCCCGGCGCGGCCGGCCAGGGGACTAGCGGGGGGGGGTGAGGGGAACCCCCTCCCGGAGGACGTTCTCGTAGAGGCTGAAGCGCTCCCGCCCCATACGCTCCCAGCGCTCGCGCCCGATGACGTGGGGGTTGATCAGCACGTCGTACTTCAGGGATACGTCGGCTGCTAAATCGCTGACGGCGTGGTCGAAGCGCCAGTCTTCTCCGTTCGCGATGAGCAGGATGTCTACATCGGACTCCGGGTGGCTGTCGCCTCGCGCCTTGGAGCCAAAGAGGATGGCCTGATGGATGCGCCCCGGATACTGGCGCTCCAGTCGGCCGAGAAACGCCGAGATCGCTTCCTGCTCATTGCGCGAGAGGTGCTCAATCGGTTGTCGGATCACAGCCATCCTTCTTCCACAAGATGCGCTTCGATTCGCCGGACGAAGCGTTGAGCGTCCTCGAAGTCCGTCCTGGCCTGTTCAGGGGTGATGGTTGCCTGGACGTCGTAGTCGCTGCTGTGGCGGTCGTCCATGATTCGACCGTATGCACGGCTGTACTCAACCTCGATCAGCCCAGGCTTGACGAAGTGCTGGCGGAAGGCACTGATGACGCCGCTATGTTTGCTGCGGGACAATCCCCGGGTGGCCAACATCGCATTGGCAGCGTAGAAGATGGCGTAGTAGGCCCGGTTGATGGCCGAGGCGTAGAAGCCGGCATCCAGGTTGTGCTTGGCTACCTCCAACATCCGGTGGGCATGCTCGATGTACAGCGCCACCTCACGGCGGCGGGGGTGGGCTTCCTCCGGCATTGGCCCCTCTCTCCTTGGTTGGTGGTGGGTGCACAGCCGCGCATCTCTGCACCTGGGATTCCCCGAGGCTGATTATACCACACTCCGGGGAAATTAGCCGTCCTGAACGGGCACGAATACACGAATTAGGAGCTACCCCATTTGTGCATTCGTGAGGGATTCGTGGATGGCCCGTTGTGGCCCATTCCCTTGCTCCCTTGTGGGTAATCACCGGTACGGTCCTGCCAGTTGGCCGTCCCGCAGCTCGTGGATGACGGCGGCGTACTCCTCGATGGCCGGGTCGTGGGTGGCGATGAGCACCCCCACGCCTTCCTCCTCGGCGATCCGCCGGAGGAGGGCCAGCACTTCCCGTCCGGCCTCGCTGTCCAACTCCCCCGTCGGCTCGTCGGCCAGGATGAGGCGGGGCCGGGTGACGAGAGCGCGGGCGATGGCCAGCCGTTGCTGCTGTCCGCCGGACAGCTCGTAAGGACGATGGTCGGCCCAGGGCTCCAGCCCGACCAGGGCCAGGGCGTCGCGCACCCGCCGCGCCCGCTCCCGCCGGTCCACGCCCAAGAGGCGGAGGGGAAGCTCGACGTTCTCGTAGGCGGAGAAGGTGGGGAGCAGGGCGAAGGACTGGAAGACGAAGCCGATGCACCGGCGGCGCAGCTTCGTCAAGGCCCCTTCGGAGAGGCGGGAGAGGGGTTCCCCTTCCAGGTAGACCTCGCCGGCCGTGGGGCGGTCCAGCCCGCCGATGAGGTTGAGCAGCGTCGTCTTGCCGGAGCCGGAGCGCCCCCGGACGGCCGTCAGGACCCCCCGCTCCAGGGTCAGGTCCACCCCGCGCAGAGCGTGCACCTCCAGCCGGCCTCGGCGGTAGATGCGGGTCAAGCCTACTGTGCGTACCAAGGGGGCCATTTGACGTAACTTGGGATGTAGCTTACAATTCGGGCACGGCTCTCCGTTATCCGGTGATTACCCATAAGTGTGGGCTGCGGTGGGCCGTCCACGAATTTTTCACGAATGCACGAATGGGGTGGATCTTCATTCGTGTATTCGTGCCTCTTCGTGGACGGCTCTCTGAGTCAGGTCGGTGCCCGGCCTTCCGATGGGGGGAAGGCCGGGCGCTTGCGCTGAGGAGGACCTTCCTCTCTCAACCCCACCGGTCGGATCAGCAGCCCTTCCTCCACCACCTCCACCACCACCCGGTCCCCGATGCCCAACCGCTCCCGGTACTCCGGCGGAATCTGCAGCCGCCCGGCCGAGTCCACGACGACGTACTCGACGTAGGCCCCGGCGGACGATGGGGCGGGCTCCGCCTCGGTCGTCGGGGGAGGGCCGGCCGGCGGTTCAGGACGGAGGACGCGCCGCTCCGTGCTCGTCTTGCCGTCGCGGATGGCGACAACCCGGTCCACCCAGGCGGTGATGTCGGGATCGTGGGTGACGATGAGGAGGGTCAGGCCCAAGGTCGCGTTCAGCCGCCGGAAGGTCTCGTAGATGGTCCGGGCCGTGGCCGAATCCAGCTCCCCCGTCGGCTCGTCGGCCAGGAGGAGGGGGGGATGGTTGGCGAGGGCGACGGCGATGGCAACCCGCTGCTGTTCGCCGCCGGAGAGCTCCGCCATCCGGTGGTGCTGCCGCGCGTCCAGCCCCACTGCCTCCAGGAGCGCCTGCACCCGGGCCTCCCGCTCGCGGGCCGGCAGCCCTGCCAGGAGCATCGGCAACTCCACGTTCTGCCGGGCCGTCAGGTAGGGGAGCAGGTTGCGCCCGCTCTGCTGCCAGACGAAGCCCACCTCCTGACGGCGGTAGCGGTCCAGCGCCCGGTCCGAGAGCGTCGTCAGGTCCTGCCCATCCACCACCACCCGACCGGCCGTGGGGCGGTCCAGCCCGCCGATGAGGTTGAGCAGCGTCGTCTTGCCGGCCCCCGACGGTCCGACGAGGCCGACCACCTCCCCCCGCTCGACGGTCAGCTCCAGCCCCTGGAGGGCCACCACCTCCCGCCCGGCGATGCGGTAGATCTTCACCAGCCCGTCGCAGAGGATGAAGGGCCCAGACATCTCACGCCTCCCACGGTGCACCGGTCACATCGTCTCCCCCAGCTTGATCGCCTCGAAGAGCCGCATCCGGGCCAGCCGGTGGACGGTCAGGAGGGTGGCGACGAAGAGCATCCCGCCCAGGATGAGGTAGAGCTGTTGCACGCTCTCCCAGGCGATCTCGACGACGAAGGGGGGCGTGTACGGATGGGGCCCCCCTTCCACCTGCAGGAAGGGGATGAAGAGGCGACCTAGACCCACGCCCAGGCCGGTCCCCGCCGCCGTCCCCACAGCGATGAGCAGCGCTTGCTCCCCCGCCAGGAAGGCGGCCATCTGCCCCACGGAGAGGCCGATGGCCCGCAGCACGCCCAGTTCGATGAAGCGCCGTCGGAAGGCGAGGAGGGCGTGCAGCCAGAAGCCCAGCACCGTGAGGAGGGCGGCCATCAGGAAGCCGGCCGAGAGGAGGCCGAAGGTCCCCTGGCGCTCCGGGCGGGCCATCGCCTCGGCGATCTGCGCCCGCGCGTCCTCGACGCCCACCACCGGCAGCCCCAGCTCCCGCAGCCCGGCCAGGACCGCCTCCGTCGGCGTGCCCTCGGCGATGGAGAGCCAGACGTCGTAGGGGTACAGCCCCCCCATCTGCTCGAAGAGGTAGTCCAGGTTGCCGACGAAGAAGGGGCCTTCCTCGGGGTAGAGGGTGGGGAAGTAGTCCACCGCCCCGACGATGACGAAGGAGACCTCCCGCGTCTCCCCCAGGACGTTGACGGCGAGGGGAAGGGGATCGCCGATCTGGAGGCCGTGGCGCTCCAGGAAGGGGCGGCTGACCAGCAGCCCCCGGCGCTCCAGGGCCAGGGCGTTCATCAGCGCCCCCAGCGAGGTCGGGGCGAAATCCCGACGGAAGAAGGCCACCCGGGGGAAGTCGGCCCGGTCCACCCCCAGGAAGCGCCCCTGCTCCAGGGCGTCCCCCAGCCGGGCGGTGGCCCGGTAGTCCCCCACCCGGGTGGCGGCCAGGACGCCCGGCACGCGCAGGTGCTCCTCCACGGGCAGGAAGAACCACAGGGCCTCTTCCTCGGAGGGGGGTGCCGCACCGCCGCCCATCCCGGCCGGCCCCATCCCGAGGCCCGGGGCTTGCCGGGTGCTCTCCCCCGTCTCCACCAGCCGCAGGTCGGCCCCGACCCGGTAGTAGACCTGGGCGACCAGGTGATCGTCCAGCGTGCGGGCCATCGAGGCGGTGAAGAAGGCGAGCCCCAGCGTGAGGAGGAGCAGGAGGAGGGGGCCGGTGTAGTGGGCGGGGGAGCGGGCCAGGTGGCGCAGGATGAGCACCGACACGGCCCCCGGCAGCCGTCCGCTCAGGCGGGCCAGCCCCTCCATCAGCAGGGGGAAGAGCCGGACGACGAGGAGGGCCAGGGCCAGGAGCATCAGGCTGGGCACCAGGAAGAGGAGGGGGTTCTGGAAAGGATCCCCGCCGGGGCCGAGGCCGGGCAGGAGGAGCCCCCCCTGACGGCGCAGCAGGAAGTAGCCGTAGAGGGGCGGGATCAGGAGGAGCAGGTCGAGGTAGGCACGCTGCCAGAAGGGGCGGCGCAGGGCGCGGGCCACCTCCCGCTTGTAGGTGACGATGGTGTGACGGGCGGCCCCCAGGACGGGGAGGAGGGCGGTCAGGAGGGCGACGCCGGCCACCAGCAGGCCGAAGGCGAGGCCGGCCGGCGTGATCGCCACGGGCAGCGGAGGCCGGGGGGCCAGCGCCAGGAAGGAGCGGACCCGCCCCATCCAGCGGGCCAGTTCCCGGCCCACCAGCAGCCCACCGACGAGGGCCGGCAGGCCGATGAGGAGCCAGGCGGACAGCGTGAGGGCGATGATCTGGGTCCGGGAAGCGCCCCGGCTGCGCAGGATGGCGATCTCGTTCCGCTGGTGCCGGACGACCATCGCGGCCAGCAGGCCGATGAAGTAGAGGACGATGCCCAGGGCGGGGAGGGCGACGGTGGTGAGCTGGACCATCAGCCGCCGGGTGGCCTGCCGGTAGCGCTCCATCGCCTCGGCAGGCGAGAGGTCGAGGCCGGTGCCAGGGAGCAGGCCGGCAGCCCGGGCTTCCACGGCGGTGATGCGGGAGAGGAGCCGGTCCAGGTCGGTGATCCGAACCCGCGAGCCGTCGAAGGTCTGATACCAGACCGCCTGGTAGACGGGGGCCCGCAGCGCCGGCACCACCTGCTGCCGGAAGGTCGCCTCGGGCACCAGCAGGACCTCCTCGAAAGCGCGGGGTGGGTAGAACCAGAAGGGGTCGGTTGGGGTCCGGGGCTCCCAGATGCCGGAGATCTGGACCTCCAGGACCACCGGTTGGCCGCCCGTCGGGCTCAGGGCTGGGTCGCCGAAGAGCCGGTAGCGCTCGCCCGCCTGGAGCCCCATCCTCTCCGCCAGAGTCCGGCTGACGAGGACGGGTAGCGCGTCGGTCGTCGGGGGGGCCGACTCGCCGAGCACTACGTGGTCCCCGAAGCCGGTGACGAAGCCGAGGCTGACCCAGCCGAGGGCGCGGCGGGTGTCGGCGTAGGCGGCGGTGGCGGGGAAGAGCTGGAGGTTGTCGGTCTTGACGTGGCGGACGGTCCGGCGGAGGGGCAGGCCGATGGTGGCCGGCCCCTGGGCGGTCAGGTAGTCGTCCAGGAGGGCGTAGCGCTCCCAGGGAACGGCTCCGTGCCAGGCCCCGACGTAGCGGAAGAGCAGGGCGAAAGGGGGGCGTCCATCGCGGGCCAGTTCCCGGCGCAGGCGCTCGGCGTTAACGGCGTCGGCATAGAGGGGGATGCTCGTCCCCAGGGCCACGGCGACTACCATCCCGACGGCGATGCTCACCGTGAGCGCCCGTTGGCTCCACAGGCGCTTCCAGGCGATCACCAGGAGGGAGAGATGGGATAGGGGGAACATCGGCCTGGGGTCCTCACGGTCCGACGACGATCTGGCCTTCCTGCAATCCGCTCACAATCTCCACCCGCTCCTCTCCCTCGATGCCCAGCCGGATGTCCACCCGACGCTGGATGTTGCCTTCCTTGACCACGACGAAGGTGCGGCCCTGGTAGGTGCGGATGGCGGCCGGGGGCAGCCAGAGGACGTTCTCCCGGCGCTCCAGGAGGACGGTGACGCGGGCCAGGTCGCCCAGTTGGAGGTCGGCCGGGGGCGTGGTGAGGGCAATGTGTGTGGCGGTATCGGCCCCGGTCAGCCCTTTCCCTCCCCCACCGCCGTAGGGGTAGGGCAGGCTGCGGATGAAGCCGGCCAGGGGCTGCCCCGGCGCGTTGGTCAGGGTGATGGTGACGGGCATGCCCTCCTTCAGGTCGCCCATCTGCTCGGCGCCGAGGTCGGCGACCACCTCCAGGGCGGTGGGGTCGGCCAGGATGAGGACCGGCTTGAAGGCTTCGACGGTCTGGCCGGGGGAGACGGCGATGGCCATAACCTGGCCGTCGAAGGGGGCCACCAGGCGGGCGTCGGCCAGTTGGGCTTCCAGCCGTTCCACTTTAAGCTTGGCCTGCTCCACCGCCTTGGACAGTTGGGGGTCCACGCCGGCCTGCAGGCTCTCCAGCCGCAGCCGGGCCAGCGCCACCTCCTGCTCCTGGATTTGGACGGCGTAGCGGTGCTTCTGGAGGGTCTGCTGGGCCTGCTGGTACTGGGCCTGGGCGACCTCCAGGTTCAGCTCCGCCTCGTGGACGGCGCGGGCGGCGGCCTCGCGCACCTGTTCCGGCTCCCAGGGGCGGTCGAGGGCCCGTTGGTAGGCGTCCTGGGCATCGGCGAGGGCGGTCTTGGCCCGCTCCAGAGCCACCTTGGCCGTGGTCACCTGGGCGGTGGGGGGATCGGCCTGCATCTGCGCCAGGCGCAGTTCGGCGATGCGCAGGGCGATCTCGGCCTCGGCGACCCGGCGGGCGTTGTCCTGCCGGGCGCTCTCCAGGGCGAGCCGGGCCATCTCCAGGTCGAGTTGGGCCTGGGCCAGTTGCTTCTCCAGGTCGCCGGTCTCCAGTTCGGCCAGGAGGTCGCCGGCCCGGACCGAGTCGCCCTTCTGCACGTGAAGGGCCTGGAGGTAGCCGCCGGTGCGGAAGAAGAGCTTCTCCTCGCGCACGGGGGCCACCCGGCCGGTGAACCGGAGCCGGCGGACGACGGTACCCCGCCGGACGACGTAGGTGGGTTGCTCCGGCACGATGGGGGTGGGGACGGGCGTCGGCGTGGGGGCTTCGGCGGTCGGTCGGCAGCCGGCGATCAGGAGGAGCAACAGCAGCCCGAGAGCACGCAGGTCAGGCCATCGCACGGGTCGGAACCTCCGGCGTGTGGCGCGTTGCGTGTGGCGTGTTACGTGGTGCGCATTGCGTGGCTTCATGGTAGCACAGAGGGAGAAAAAGGACAACTTGCCGGAACGGGCATTTCGGCCGGCGGTCTGCGGTCCGCCGTCGGCGGTCGTCCTCTTGCAGAGAAAAAGGACAACTTGCCGGAACGGGCATTTCGGCCGGCGGGCGGGGCCGGCTATCGTCCGCCGCCGGTCAGGAAGGCGGGCAGGGAGGGGTCCGTCTCCCGCAGGCAAGCTTCCCATCGGGCCTGGTCGAAGAAGGCATCGCGGGCGAGGACGCAGGCGCGGTAGGCGTCGGCCAGCCGCTGGGCTGCTGCGAGGGCTTCGGCAGGGCCGGCCTCCCCCCGCACCACCTGGCCGTAGGCGCGGAAGAGCCAGTAGGTCACGCCCGTCAGCCAGGGCTCCTGGACGAAGGGGAGGAAGGGCTGCTCCGGCCCCACCACGCCGGCCCGGTAGGCCGCGACCCGCTCCTCGCCCACCCGTCGGCGATAGGAGGCCGATTCGGCCACCGAGCGGCGGGCCGGGAATCCCTGAGCCGCCTCGGGCCGGGTGGTCAAGAAGGTGATCCACGTCCAACAAGCCTCTCGTGCCCCGGTCCGGGCCGAGATGAAGTAGCCCCGCACCGAGAGGAGGGCACCGTTGGAGCCCGGCCCGGCCGGCAGCGGGGCGAGGCCCACCGGTGCAGCACCTTCCTCCAGGTTGCCGGGGGTGGTGGTCGTCCACATCGCCGCCCGTCCCTCTTGGATCAGGGCCTCTCGCTGCGTCTGGAAGGGGGCGAGGTCTGCCAGCTCGGTCAATCGGGTGGCGAGGCGGGGTTTGACGCCGTGCTCCGCCGTGAGCGCGGCGTACCAGCGCAGCGCCTCGACGGTGGCCGGGGCGTCGAGGGTGAAGGCGGGCGGCGTCACGCTGTCGTCCACGACGGATCCCCCCAGCCGGGCCAGGATGAGGGGCAGGTGGTAGCCCTCGTAGGCTTCGCCGACGAAGCCGTACTGCTTCTCCGCCCCCTCGCCTCGGGTCAGGGCGCGGGCGAGGCTCAGCAGGTCGTCGGGCGTCCAATCCGGCGGGGGGTAGGGCAGGCCGGCGGCGTCGAAGAGGTCCCGACGGTAGGCGACGACGAGGGGCACGGCCTCGGCCGGCAGTCCCCACAGGCGGCCCCGGGCGGTGAAGGGCTCCAGGAGCGAGGGGTAGAAGTCGTCGCGGGAGAGGGTTGGGTCGGTGCTCAGGAAGGGGTCCAGGCTGATCACGGCGGTCCGGGCCTGGGGATCGCGCAGGGTGGGCGGTCCCAGGAAGCAGTCGCCGGCCTCGGCCAGGGCCTGGAGGGTGTAGGGGCGGTCGGGGGGGAGGGGGCGGACCTCGACGACGACCTCGGTCTGGGCTTCGTGGAAGGCGCGGGCCAGGTCCCGGTAGCGCTGGGCCTCGCGGGAGTCGGGTCCGGTGAGGAAGGTGATGACCGCCGGGGTCGGGCCGGGGCGGGCCTGGGGTGCCGGCGGGGAGACGGTGAAGGGGGGCACGGGGGTGATCTGGGCTTCCCAGGCCAGGGCCTGCCGGATCTCGGCCACCGCCTGCTGTTGGGCCTCGGCCATCGCCTCTTCCACCGTCTTCTCCCCCCGCAGGATGGCGTCCAGGGCCCGGTAGAGGGGGCCGTACCCGGGCACGGAGGGAGGGGGGTAGCCGTGGGCGAGGGCGTAGCGGAGGGTGTCGGCCATCTCGGCGTCCATCGTCTCCCAGAGGCCGCCGGCCTCGGCCGTCGAGGGGCGGGCGGGGAGCAGGGGAGCGCCCTGGGGGCCGGGGAGGAGCTGGTGGCTCAGGAAGCGCATCCAACGCCAGGCGGCGTCGGGGTGGCGGGTGCCGGCACTCATCACCAGCCCCTGCACCTGGATCGGGGTCGTCCCCTCTTGGGGGCCGCCGCCGGGGAAGGGGAGGCAGCGCACCCGGTCGGGCAGGCGCTGCCGGGTCAGGTCCCAGGCGGGGTCTGCGGCCATCGCGGCCTCCTCCAGCCAGGCACCCGGTTCCAGCTTCGTCACGCCGACCTTCTGCTCGAACCGTGGGGGTGGCATCACCCGTGCCTCCTGCACCAGGTCGGCGAACCAGGCCACTGCTCGGATCGCCGGCGACGTGTCGAAGCGGGGGGTGGGCGGGTCGGTGGAGGGGTCCACCAGCGGTCCGGCGCGGCCTTCGATGAAGGCGAGGAGCGTCGTCGGGGGGAGGGGATCGGGCAGGAGGAAGCCCCAGCGGGTCGTCCGCTCCCCCTGGCGCACCGTGAGGGCGTGGGCGGTGGTCAGGAAGTCGTCCCAGGTCCAGCCGGGCCGGGGGTGGGGCAGGCCGGTTTGGTCGAGGGCGGTCCTGTCGTAGCAGATGAGGGTGACCTGGACCGTCGTGGGCAGGCCCCAGGTGTGGCCGTTGCGGCGGTAGCCCTCCAGCGTGCCGGGGTAGAAATCCTGGGGCCGGAAGTCGGGGTCGGCCTCCAGGAAGGGGGTGAGGTCGTGCAGCAGGCCCTGGTGGGCCATCACGAGGGCGGTGGTGGGGTCGGCGGGGAAGACGTCGGCGGTGGTGGCCAGGCGCAGGAAGGGGGTGGGGCCGCCCGCCGGTCCCGGCCCCACCGCCGGGATGGGGACCATCAGGACGCGCAGGTTAGGGTTGGCGGCTTGGAAGGCTTCGACCAGGCCCTGATAGGCGGCCTGTTGCCAGTCGTAGACGGCGAAGGTGAGGGTGATCCCTTCGTCGCCGCCGCCGGGCGCGGCCGGGGGCGACGGAGGCCGGGGGAGCTCCCGGCCGCCTCGGCAGGCGGCCAGGAGCAGGAGCAGCGCGAGTAGGAGGATCGGCCATAATGGCCGGAATCCTGCGTTTCTCTGATCGCTCATAAGCGTATAGCTCAGCGGCAGCAGTGGTGACCGCGAAGTCGCTGTTGGCGCGATAAGTGTTGGATTGACTGCCCATACTTTCGGAGTCGGGCAGACTTCGGAGATCTTGACCCAAGGGTTATCCACGTTAACAAGATTTGCAATTTACTCAGATGGTGGATGTGGGAACCAGTCCCGAGTTAGTCCATCAATCATCCACCAAGTCTCCGAATCTAATTGCAAATCAAGTAAGTATTTCAAGAGAACCTTTCCATCTTTGTCACTTAACTCTATCTTGCAGATAGCAATTCGTCCGCCTTGAGCGTTAATATTAGCAATCAGTGGTCGGAGCGAGGACATAAAGTAAGGGAGTGCTTGATTTGCTCCATCCACAGAAGGTGTTGATAACTTTAGTACAAGCGTTTGGATACCGTTTGAGGAAGTAACCTCAATGTTTGTCAGGGTCAATCCGTATAGGTTCAACTTTTCCTTCACCATGTTTTTGGTTGTAATATCATCAACCTTAGGGGAGGAGAGTTCAAGAGTTGCCTCCTCAATGCTCACCGGTGTCTCTTCAGCCCAGAAGATTGTTTTCCCTTCCTTGTTCAGCAGTCTTAGGGTGAAGCTTTCAATGTTATATCCCTGCTGTTGGGCTAGTGTGATTTCACGCCTCACGATATGTAAGTTTGTGGGGTCCTCAGGCAAGGCCTTCTCTCCCTCGCTCGCACTTTGGACTGTGATTTCAAGACGGAGGGGAAGCAGGTGACGAATCGTTATGTTCACAACGGGTATACCTTGTCTATCTAATTGCTCTCTGAGATATTCTACAACCCCTCGCTGAGCAACAACCTCTGTATACAAGCTTAGGGTGATCCCAACGGTGGCTATGAGTAGTAAAAATCCTAAGAACAACTTTGTGCGCTTCATATTTGCCTCCCTTTATGGCCCGTAGTTCCGGTAGTAGTATGTGGTGTCTTTTTGGACCTGGTACGGCGCATCTTCCCGCCATCCTTCTTGATTGAACAAGAACCATTGGTTCCAGGTTGAGCCCATGTAGTATACTGCCGAAAACCGAGTGTCTAATTCATTCTTCGAACTGGTGTGAACCTCGGAACGTGCAAGGACAAGAGAAGGGGCGGATCTTACTTGATAACAGCCTTTATTGACGCCATCGATTCGCCCACACCATGTTGTACCACCTATCCAATCTACCCTGTATTCAACGATACTCCCCCATCCATGAGTCCCATAGTGATGGATACCGTAGATGCCTGAGCTAGTATAGTACTCGACATACTTCTTCGCTTCTGACCATCCTTTGAGGTAGCGCCAGCCAGCTTGAACCCAATAGGGCTCGGGCAGAGATACCCAATTGGACTCACCAGTTTCCTCGATATAGGGGGCTGATGATGGTGCCCAGATATTCGCTTTCACACCATAGGCATCCGTCTGACTATTGCCTGTCCACCAATCGGCTGATGTAGTCCCCACACTACTCAGAGTCATAAAAAGAGTAACTAGTATTCCTATAATCTTGGTCCATTTCATGATCACACCTCCGAAAGTAGAATAGGAACGGATGTTTCTCTACGGCAGGTTGCCTGGCTGAATGTCAGTAGCTTGGTGACCACTGACGTTTAGTCAATAATGTCAGATGTTCAGCATATTTTGCATCCATATTCTATAAGTTGACATCTTGGTTCAATCCCTGCACAGGGATCATCCTGACAAACGATATACTTTAGAATGCTGTAACATCGCAGACCTCCTTGTCACTTCTAGACAGGCTAATTGGATCTGGTTAGGGCCTCCAATGTTTCCAAAGAATTAGCAAAGCCGGCTCTCTGAATCACCCCCTTTCTATCTATCGTGTAAAAGAAAGGTGTCCCTGGTACTTGGTAGGCTTGAGCAACCTCGTCTTTCCAAGATAGCACTGGAAAGTCAAAGCCTTGTTCTTCTATCAGTCGTTGGTTTTCCTCAATGGTGCCTCGTGAGATCATAACCACCTGTACTTCTCGATGGCGTTCGCTGAAGGTCCGCAGGTGAGGATACATCTCGACGCAAGCAGGGCAGTGGGGTGAGGTGAAAGCTAGTAAGATAGGTCGGCCAGTGAAGGTTTCCAGAGAGATGGTCCGACCAGTAGTGTCAGGAAGGGCGAAGGGGGGCGCCGGAGTTCCCGCTTCCAGTCCTCGAATATGTCTGGCGGCTTGCAGTGGTTCCAAAGCTATTAGCACTTCTCGCTGCATCTGGTTCACCCAGATGAACAAGACCAAGAGGGAGACCATCAATAGGATAACGATGGCCATCAGTAACAAGAGTAGCACTTCCAAGCGAGTTGCACGGCGTAGCATTGCTTGGTCGGTCACCACGAAGCCTCCTTTCCAAACAGAACGCGCCGGCAGGCCTCATCCTGGAGGTGGATGTCGGCGCGCCGGCGCGTTGAGGGTTCTGACGATGGGCAGCGATGGTGGGCGATGAGGACCGAAGCCGATCTCCACCCTCGATGCCTAAGCCCATTATACCATAGGTTTGGCCTATTGTATGGGTCAATTTCGTGACCGTTTCGGGTCAATTCTGTGACAATGGGGCCGGGGTCCGGGGCACGGTGGGGCTCGGAAGGACGTCGCGTTTCAACGGTTCAACGGTCGGGAGGCAGCCCTTCCCGGCGGGAGGGTGGGCCGGCCGTTGCCTCGGCCCCCTGGGCCGGGCTGCGCAAGCGGTAGCCGACCCCCCGCACCGTCTCCAGGTAGTGAGGCCGTCGGGGGTCCTCTCCCAGCTTGCGGCGCAGCCGCTTAACGCAGGTGCGCACCGGGTCGTGGTTCTGGAAGCCGGGGGGGTATCCCCAGACCCTCTCCAACAGTTCCCGGTAGCTCACCACCTCGCCTTGACGGCGGGCCAGGTAGGCCAGGAGGTCGTACTCGCGTTGGGAGAGGGGGAGGGGCTGGCCGTCGAGGGAGACGGAACGGGCATCCAGGTCAATGAGGAGCCCTCCGACGCGGACGAGGGGAGGGTGTTGGAGGAGGCGGCGCAGGCGGCGCACCAGGTGGGAGAGGTCGAAGGGGGCGGTGAGGGTTTCGCCGTGGGCCTCGCCGAAGGAGGGGGTGATGAGCAGGATGGGGCCCCGGTAAGCGTTGGTCAGGGCCTGCCAGTGGTGCCAGGAGAAGTCGGGGGCCATCACGTCGAGGATGATGAGAGAGGTGGAGGGCTCTAGGTGGGTGAGCAAGGAGGAAAAGCGGCGCAGGGGGAGAGGGGAGAACCCCTCGGCGGTCAGACGGGCAGCGAGGCCGCCGGTGAGGGGCCCTTCAAGGATGAGGATGGGGGAAGGCGAAATCCCGGACATAACTGGAAGGCGTGGCTATACTATCTGTGGTCAACGGCGTGGCGGTGAGGGAGCCTGGTGGTCTTGGTGAGCCGCCTCGGCGTCAATGGCCTGGAGCATCGCCCACAGGAAGGCGTGGACGCGGGCCAGGGCCTCCGGCTCAATCCCCTCCAACCGGTCGTCGGACCGGTGACGATGGGCAATCCGATCCACCTGGTTCGGGAAGAGGCTGAGCACCAGCCCCTTTCCCCCCCACCGGGCGACGACCCCCATCTCGGTGCAGTACCCTTCGCTGCGGTGGGGCTCCGCCGCCACGTCGGGACGGAGCAGGCCGGCCCGTTCGGCCATCGTCAGCGCTTCAGGTGGGTAGTGGATGTAGCCGAGCACCCCCTCCCCGGTCAGGTAGATCAGCCGTTCCCCCCGCCCTACCCCCTCCAGGACGATGAAGAGGGTATCCTGGAGCGCCTTTCCCCACCGCTCCTCCAGAAAGGCTCGCATCCCGCTTCCCCCGGTCTCGCCACAGCCGGTGAAGAGGGTCCAGACCTCCGTGTAAACAAAGGGCTCGTTCACCAGCCGTTCGGCCAGGGCCAGGAGCGTGCCCACCGCCGAGGCGTTGTCGTTGGCCCCGGGGCTGTAAGGGGTGTGGTCGGCGTGGAGGGTCAGGATGAGCGTGATGGCCTGCAGGAGCCCCATCCCCATCGCCAGCCAGTAGGGCCAGGGGAGGTGGGTCACCGCCCCGATGAGGAAGAGGGATCCGTTGGAGAGCACGCTGACGAAGGTGAGGGGCATCAGGATGGCAAAGGCCTCTTCCCGCCAGCGGGTTCGCTGGAAGATGGGGGTGCGGGCGGTGTCCAGGTGGCCGACCAGGACGACCCGTCGGAGGGGTCGGGAGCCCTTCTCCTGGGTTGTGGCGGCGGGGATGGCGGCGAAGACGTTCTGGCTCGGCCGTCGGCCCAGCCAGCGTCGCAGCGGATGGAAGCGCAGGCTGGTCTCCCCGTAGAAGATCCAGGCGCTGCTCAGGGTGAGGAGCGCTCCTATCAACCCACCCCACAGCGGCAGTGCCAAGGCGATCAGCAGCCCCCAGAGGGCGAGGGAGCAGGCGACGGCGAGGGGCCGCCAGCCGGACCAGACCCCTCGAAAGGGCTGGCGGTGCACCGATGGAAGGCCCAAGCGGGCGAGCCTCTCCTGGACATAAGCGGCTGCCTGCGCTTCCTGGGGGGTTGTCGCGCCCCGGGGGCCAACCTCCTCGACCAGGAATCGAATGTGTTCCAATGCCCGCTGGGCCCATACCTCGTCGTCAGCCACCCCTGGCTCCTATAGCGTGATCTGGCGGACGGTTCGCACCTGAGGCAGGGCCTCGATGGCGGCCAGGACGGCGTCGGGAGCGGCCTCGTCCAGGGTGATCACGGAGAAGGCTTCGCCACCGGGAGCCGTCCGGCCCGTCCGCCACTCGGCGATGTTGATCTGGTGATCTCCCAGAATGGTGCCCACCCGTCCGATGACGCCGGGGATGTCCCGGCTCTGCATCACCAGCAGCGTGCCCTCGGGGCAGAAGTCGAGCCGATAGGGGCCGACCTGGACGATGTGGGGCTCGTGGCGGCTGAAGAGGGTGCCGGCGATCTGCTGTTCCCCCTCGCTCCCGACGGCGTGGCAGGCGATCAGGTTGGGGTAGTCGGGGGTCTCCAGACCCCGCGTCTGGGAGAGGGCGATCCCCCGCTCCGTCGCCAGCAAGGGGGCGTTGATGTAGTTGACCACCTCGCCCAGGAAAGGGCTGAGCAGCCCTTTGAGCAGGGCGATGGTCAGCGGCTTGACCTGCTCGGCGATCTCCTCCCCCTTGACCTCGACCTCGATCCGGCGGATGCGGCCCGGGGCCAGCAGGGCCAGGAGGCGTCCCATCTTCTCGGCCAGCTCCAGGTAGGGGCGGAGCCGGGCGAAGCCGGGGCCGGCGACGAAGGGCAGGTTGACGGCGTTGCGGTAGTCCTCACCCCGCAGGGCCTTCAGCACCTGGTCGGCGATCTGGGTAGAGACGTCCCGCTGGGCCTCGACGGTGCTGGCCCCCAGGTGGGGGGTGTGGACGACGTTGGGCAGGCCGATGAGGGGGTTGTTGATGGGCGGTTCCACGCTGTAGACGTCCAGGGCAGCCCCGGCCACGTGACCGCTCCGGAGGGCTTCGTAGAGGGCCGTCTCGTCAATGATGCCGCCTCGGGCGCAGTTGACCAGCCGGACGCCGGGCTTCATCATCGCGATCTCCTCCCGCCCGATCATCCCTCGCGTCTCCGGCGTCAACGTGGTGTGGACGGTGATGATGTCGGCGGTCTGGAGGAGTTCCTCCAGCGTCACCACCCGCACTTTCATATCGAGGGCCACCTCTTCGCTGATGTAGGGGTCGTAGGCGACGACCTCCATCCCGAAGGCCTGAGCCCGCGCCGCCACCTGGCGTCCGATCCGACCGAAGCCGATGATGCCCAGCCGTTTGTGGTAGAGCTGGATGCCGAGAAAGCGCTGGCGATCCCATTCCCCTCGGGCCAGGGAGGCGTGAGCCTGGGGTAGGTGGCGACAGAGGGCCAGGATGAGGGCCATCGTCTGCTCGGCCGTGGCGATGACGTTGGCCTGGGGGGTGTTCATCACGAGGATACCCCGGGCCGTCGCCCGCTCCAGGTCCACGTTGTCCAGGCCGATGCCGGCCCGCCCGATGACCTTAAGCCGCCGGGCCCGATCCAGCACCTCGGCGTCCACCCGGGTCCCGCTGCGGATGATGAGGGCGTCGTAGTCGCCGATGATTTCTAGCAGACGTTCCCGGCCTACCTTGCCTGGGGCGTCTACGTGGACGTCAGGAGCGGCCCGGAGCCGTTCCAGGCCGGCTGGGGAGAGCGGGTCGCTGACCAGAATGCGGAACATATCGCGCTCCACACCTCACGCTTTGTGTTTCACGTCTCACGCGATGAACGCATCTATGCGCTCCAGCAGGGCCTCGATCTCACCCTGGGTCACGTCGCCCATATGGGCGATGCGGAAGGTCTGGCCCTTGAGACGACCGTAGCCGTTGGAGATGAGCATCCCGTGGCGGCGCAGGAAGCGGTTGAGCGCCTCCACGTCTATCCCCCGGGTGTTGGTGATGGCGGTGACGGTGGGGCTCTCGTAGCCGGCCTCGGCGAAGAGGGCGAAGCGCTGGCGGGCCCACTCCTGCACCCGCCGGGCCAGGGCGGCGTGGCGGGCGAAGCGGGCTTCCAGCCCCTCGGCCAGGATGCGGTCGAGCTGTCGGTCGAGGGCGAAGAGGTGGGGGATGGCCGGGGTGGCCGGCGTCTGGTTGCGGGCCAGGTACTTCTCGAAGACGAGGAAGTCGAAGTAGTACCCCCGGTGGGCAACCTCTTTGGCCCGCGCCAGGGCCCGGTCGGAGACGGCGGCCAGGGCGATGCCGGCGGGCAGGGCCAGCGCCTTCTGGGAAGAGGTCAGGCAGACGTCAATGCCCCACCGGTCCACCTCGATGGGCGTCCCACCCAGGGAGCTCACCGCGTCCACCAGCAACAGCGTCTCCGGGTAGTCGGCCACCACCTGGGCGATCTCCGGCAGGGGGTTCAGAAGGCCGGTGCTCGTCTCGTTGTGGACGAGGGCGACGGCGTCGAAGGGGCCGTCCCGGAGGGCTTCGGCGATCTGGTCCGGGCGGATGGCCTTCCCCCAGGGCGCTTCGACGACGACGACCTCTTTGCCGTTGGCCCGGCTGACCTCGGCCCAGCGCTGGCCGAAGGCCCCGTTGACGGCGTGGAGGATGCGTCGGCCCTCCCGGACGCAGTTCCGGCTGGCGGCCTCCTGCAGGCCGGTGCCGGAGGAGGTGGAAACGTAGACGCGGTGCCGGGTGGCGAAGAGCTGGCGCAGGCGGGGCTGGAGTCGGGCGAAGAGGTCGGCAAATTCCGGCGTGCGGTGGCCGATCTGGGGCTGACTCAGCGCGGCCAGGACGTCGGGATGGACCTGGGTGGGGCCGGGGATGAAGAGTCGCGGCACGGCCATGCCTTCTCCTCTTGGGGCGGTAGTACCTTGGGGGTATCTATTCAGCCTACCCTCCCGCAGGTCACCGGTCGAGGGCGCTTTCAGCCCCGATGAGCTATTTGAAGCACGGTTTCGCGTCGGAAACGCGCCTAACCTGCGGGAGGGTAAGCAGTTCTTGGGGGAGATTATACCTTGCCTGAGGGGGGACGTCAAACCAAGAGGAAGCGGTGATTACCCACAAGTGAGCGAGAGAGTGGTCCGTAGCGGGCCGTCCACGAATTTCTCACCAATGCACGAATGAGGCGGTCCTTAATTCGTGTATTCGTGCCCCCTTCGTGGACGGCTAGTCTCCCTATCTCCAAAGATATGGGTAATCACCGGAAGAGGAACAGGTCTCTCGGACTGGCTGGAAACGGGAAACCCGTGTAAAATTACCCCTCGGTTCGTATGGACCTACACCGGCCTCGGCCAACCATCGGAGCGATGACCTCTCTGCCATCCATCCGCAAGCGATTCCCCCTCCTCGTCCTGTTGCTGCTGGGGGTCATCTTCGCCCAGACCAGCGGGAGTGCCGCCCGTACCTCTCTGACCATTGACGAAGGGCTGCACGTCACCAGCGGCTACACGATGCTGCGCACAGGGGATTTCCGCCTCGTCGAGGAGCACCCGCCCCTGGTCAAGGAGCTGGTGGCCCTGCCTTTGCTGCTGGTGCCCGGCCTGCCCGACCCGACCACTCTGCCCGGCTGGGAGTCCGACGTGACCGTGCTTGACAGCGTGCGGCTGGTGCGGGCGGCCCAGGCGCTCATCTACCCCTACCGGCCCATAGACCGGCTGGTCTTCGCCGCCCGGCTGCCGGTGGCCCTGCTGACCGTGTTGTTGGGGGCCGTCGTCTTCCGCTGGGCCGCCGACCTGTGGGGCCGGCGCGGGGGGCTCCTGGCCCTCTTCCTGCTCGCCTTCGACCCCAACGTTCTGGCCCACGGGGCTGTGGCGGGCACCGATCTGGGGGCGGCCTTCTTCATCACCCTGGCCCTCTTCGCCCTGGCCCGTTTCCTGCGCCGGCCCACGACCCCGCGCCTGCTCCTGGCCGGCGTGACGCTGGGACTGGCCCAGGGGGCCAAGCTGTCGGGTCTCCTCCTGCTCCCCATCGTGCTCCTCCTGGGGGTGCTGGCCCTCCCCGGCCGGAGGCGGCTTGCTCTGCTGCTCCTCTTCCTCGTCGCCGGCCTGACCCTTTGGGCACTCTACGGCTTCGAGGTGGGGGCGGTCCCCGGCCTGCCCTTCCCCGTCCCGGCGGCCAGCCACCGCATCCCCTGGCTGCGCCTGCGTCAGCACGCCGCCGGAGGGCACGCCGCTTTCCTGATGGGGGAGGTGCGCTGGAGAGGGTGGTGGTACTACTTCCCCGTCGCCTTCGCCCTCAAGACCCCCCTGCCGACCCTGCTCCTGCTCGCCTACGGCCTGTTGCGCCTCGCGCGCCGCGCAACTTGCAACTTGCCCCTTGCCCCTTGCCCCTTGCGACTTGCCCCTTGCCCCTTGCCCCTTGCCCCTTGCGACTTGCGACTCCTTGCCTCTCTCATCCTCTTCTCCGCCCTCTACGCCTTCCTGACCCTCTTCAGTCCTCTGAACATCGGCTACCGTCACCTGCTCCCCCTGCTTCCCCTGCTCCACATCCTCATCGCTGGGCTCGCCGCCGGCGGGCTGCCGACCGCTCACCGCGAGAGGTGGAGCGCGAAATCCATCCCACGCCTTGCCCTTTTCGCCCTCCTCGTCTGGTACGCCGTCGGCACGCTCCGCCTCGCCCCCCACTACCTGGCCTACTTCAACGAACTGGCGGGAGGGCCCGATGGCGGCTGGCGGTACCTGGCCGACTCCAACACCGATTGGGGCCAGGGGTACAAAGACCTGGCCCGCTTCCAGCGGGAGCGGGGGCTGGGCAAGGTGCGCCTCTCGGCTTTCATCTTCTACGATCCGGCCATCTACGGCGTGGACTACGAGCCGCTGACGCCGATGGGAGGGGATACGCCGCCCCTCTTCCCCTCCCGTTTCAACCCGCCGCCGGGCGACTACGTCATCAGCGCCACGACGCTGGACGGCATTCCTCTGGCCGACCCGGAGATGTACGACTGGTTCCGGCGGCGCGAGCCCGACGCCCGTATCGCCCACGTGCTCTTCTACTACCACGTGCCCGCCCCAGACCCCACCCCCACCTGGGCAGCCCAGTGCACCGTCCCGGTGACCCCGCTGACGCCGGAGGCGGCGGCCGAGGGCTTTGGCCGCTCCGACCTGCGGATGCCGGCCTTCGACTGCACCCAAAGCTGGCTCTACCCCGATGGAGGGCGCTCGGCCGGCTGGTACGTCCTCCCCCGGGAGCGGGTCCTGGAGGCCGATCCCTTCCTCCGCCAGCGCCTGGCCTCGGCCCGCCTCAGCTTCGAGCAGAAGGTGCCGAAGGCCATCCCCCCCTTCGCCATCTTCGCCTGGTCCCCCACGACGGTCGCCCTTCCGGCGGGGCCGGGGGACCTGCGGGCCGCCTCGGGCGAGGGGCCGACCGCTCAGGTGGCGGCCCAGGCCCCCCCTGTCGTCGCGCCGGTTCCCCTGGAAGGACCGCTCACCTTCCTGGGGTACGAAGTCGCCCAGGAGGACCGGGTGGTCACCCTGGTCACCTACTGGCAGGTGACCGGGCGTCCCGACCGCCCCTTCTCCCTGATGGCCCACCTGCTGGGGGCGGATGGGCGTCCGGTGGCCGTGGGGGATGGGCTGGGGATCGCCTGGGACCAGTTGCAGCCGGGGGACCTGCTGGTGGAACGCCATCGCCTCTCCCTGCCGCCCGAGGCACCGGCCGGCCCCTACCGGCTCCAGACGGGAGCCTACTGGTTGGGCACGATGGAGCGGTGGCCCGTCCTGTCGGAGGGGAAGCCCGTGGGAGACCGCCTCCTGCTCGCGACCGTGGAGGTTCCGCCGCGATGACCAGGCCGAAGCTGCACCTCTACCTGGCCCTCCCGCTCCTGCTCGTCTTCTTCGCCCAGACGATGCATGCGTCGCGGCGGCTCTCCCTCACCTACGACGAGCCCATCTACACCGCCCTGGGGTACGCCGACTGGGTGACGAGGGACCCCCGCTGGCACCAGGTCATCGGCCATCCGCCGCTGGTGAACCTGCTGACCTCCTGGCCGCTGCTCCTGGGGCCGACCCACCCCGACCCCACCCAGATGCCCGGCTGGGGGACCGAGGATGCCCTGGGCTTCAGCCGGGCGCTGGTGGTTCAGTTGGGTTCTCTGGACCGCGTCGCCCTGGTCACCCGGCTGCCGGTGATGGGGCTGGCGTTGCTGCTGGCGGCCCTCGTCTACCGCTGGGCCCAGCAGACCTGGGGCGGGGCGGCCGGCCTGCTGGCCCTGGGGCTGTACGTCTTCGATCCCGCCCTCCTGGCCCACGGCCAACTCAACACCACCGACATGGGGGTGACCGCCTTCGGCGTGATAGGGTGCTACGCGCTGGCCCGCTACCTGCGGCGCCCCTCCCGATGGGCTTTCCTGGGTGCCGGGCTGGCCCTGGGCGCGGCCCTGGCCAGCAAGGCGTCGGGACCCTTCTGGTTGGGGGCGGCCGGCCTGGTGATGGCGCTCTACTGGCGTCCCGAGTTCAGACCGGGCCGACGGCTCGTCCTCCTGCGGCGGTGGCTGGTCCGGCTGGCCGGGCTGGTGGGCATAGCCTTGTTCGTGCTGTGGGCGGCCTACCTCTTCGAGACCCGGCCCCTGACCCCCGGGGGCCTGCCCATCCCGGCGGCCTCCCACTGGGCCGGACTGCCCTACATCCGCGCCTACCTGGCGACGGGCCAGACGACCTTCCTGGCCGGTCGGCTGATCCCCGGTGGCCACTGGGGTTACTTTCCCCTGGCCTTGCTGCTCAAGACCCCTCTGCCCACCCTGATCGGGCTGCTGCTGGCCCTCGGGGTGACGCTGCGGCACGGCCTTGGGCCGCGCTGGAGCGCGGTGCCGCTCGCCGTCGTCCCTCTCGTCTACTTGGCCCTGGCGATGCTGACCGCCCTGAACATCGGCCACCGGCACCTGCTGCCGCTGATGCCCTTTCTCTTCATCTTCATCGCCCGTCTCGCTGCCCCTCACGCGGCAGGCGACAGGCAACGGACTTTACGCTTTACGCCTCACCTTTCGCGCCTCCTCGGGGTCGGCTTGCTCGCCTGGTACCTCATCGGCACGCTTCGGGTCGCGCCCCACTACCTAGCCTACTTCAACGAACTGGCCGGCGGCCCCGACGGTGGCTATCGCTACCTGGCCGACTCCAGCCTGGACTGGGGGCAAGCCCTGAAGGCCCTGAAGCGGTATCAGGACGAGCAGGGCGGTGAGACGATGCGGCTGGCGGCCTTCTCCTCCCTCGACCCGGCCCTCTACGGCCTGCGCTTCGAGCCCATCCCCCCGACGGTGGGGGCCCCCATCACGCTGACCGCCCGCTTCAACCCGGCGCCGGGTCTGTACGCCATCAGCGTCACCCCGCTGCAGGGCGTCTGGGTGCTGGACCCGGACACCTATGACTGGTTCCGCCATCGGGAGCCGGTGGCCCGCGTCGGTCACGTGCTCTTTGTCTACCGGGTGGAGCCGCCTGCGCCGGCACCGACCTGGGTGGCCCAGTGCGCGGCCCCCACACCGCCCCTGAGCGCCGAGCAGGTGGCCGAGGGCTTTGGGATCGCCGGCCTGCGGCTGCTGGCCTTCGACTGCCGGCAGAGCTGGCTCTACCCGACTGGCGGCCCGGGCTGGTACGTGCTGCCCGAGAGGCCGACCGATGAGGGGTGGGTCCGGGAGCGGCTGGCCCAGGCCCGGCTTTCCTTTGCCCAGCGGGAGCACTGGTCCCACCGGGCCCTTGCCATCTACACCTGGGCGGGTGAGGGGGAGGCCCTGGCGTCCTTGAGACGCGACGCCTCCTTGCCCGGTGATGGGACGCCGACCGGCCAGGAGTCTCCCGTGGAAGCGCCGATCCGGCTGGACGGCCCGCTGACCTTTCTGGGCTACTGGGTGGCGGGGGAGACCGCCGCGCCGGGGCAGACGGTGGAACTGACGACCGTCTGGCGGGTGGAGGAGCGGCCGGCCCGTCCCCTCTCCCTGATGGCCCACCTGGTGCGGGCGGACGGCGTGCCCATCGTCGTCGGCGATGGGATGGGGGTGCCCGTCGAGCAGTGGCAGCCGGGGGACATCCTCGTGCAGCGCCATCGGCTTCCCATTCCCCCGGGGACGCCGCCGGGCCGCTACCGGCTCCAGACGGGGGCCTACTGGCTGGACACGATGGCCCGCTTCCCGGTCCTGGTGGAGGGACGGCCGACCGGGGACCGGCTGCTGTTGGCGACCGTGGAGGTTCGATGAAAAGACCGACCGGCCTGGGATGGCAGCGCCTGCGTCCCTTCGGAGGGATTGGGCTGATCCTGGTGGCCTTCGTGGCGCTGGGATGGGCTTATGGGCTCGTCATCCCACCCTTCGAGAACCTGGACGAGATCGAGCACTTTGGGGTGGTGCGCTACGTGGCCGACACGGGGCGGCTGCCGGTGCACGGGACGCCGGACGCCGAGGTCTACGCCTATCGCCAAGAGGCCTCGCAACCGCCCCTCTACTACCTTCTCTCGGCGGGGCTGGTCCGGCTGCTGGGGCTCCGGGCCGACGACGCCCTGCGCTTCCTGCGCTTCAACCCTTACGTGGCCTGCGGCTCCTCGGCGCTCCCCTTCGACTACAACCGGGCGATCCTCTACCACGACCCGGAGGGGGAAGCCTACCCCTGGCAGGGGACGCTCCTGATGCTCCACCTGTTGCGGGCCTGGTCCACCCTGCTCCAGGTGGCGACGGTGGTGGGCGTCTACGCCATCGCCCGCTTCGTCTTCCCCCACCGGCCTGGATTGCCGGCCCTGGCAGCCGCCATCGTCGCCTTCAATCCCCAGTTCCTCCAGGTGGCCAGCGGGGTGAACAACGACAACCTGGTGACCCCGCTGGCGACCTGGGGGCTCTACCTGCTGTTGCGGGCGCGGCAGGAAGGGCTCACAGCCCGTCGAGCCGTGCTGATCGGGCTAGTCATCGGGCTGGCGGGCCTCTCCAAGCTGAGCGGCTGGCTGTTGCTCCCCCTCTTCGGCGTGGTCGTCTTGGCCCTGGCCCGCCGCCGCACCCCTTCGACCTCCGGTCGCCGGTCCTCTCTCGTTGTTCCCTCGGCGTTGGTCGTCCTGACGGCCCTGCTCCTCAGCGGCTGGTGGTTCTGGCGCAACTGGCAGCTCTACCGGAGCCCCACCGCCCTGGAGCCGATGCTGGCCTTGGTGGGACGGCGGGCCTCGCCCATCTTCCCCCTTCTGGAGACCGGGCTGGTCTTCCGCTCCTTCTGGGGGCAGGTGGCTTGTGCCTTCTATCCGGCCCCTTTCTACGCCTTCTTCGCCCTGCTGATGGGCGCGGCCGTGGTCGGCCTGGTCGGTTGCTGGCGCGAGCGGGTCGCCGTCACCCGCCAGAGCGTACCCCTCCTGGTGCTGTGGGGGCTCCTGGTCCTGGTGGGATGGATCCGGTGGGATATGATCACCCCGGCTCCCGGGGGCCGGCTCCTCTTCCCGGCCCTGGGCGGGGTGGCCCCTCTTCTGGCCTGGGGGCTGCACCGGCTCTGGCGGGGGCTGGCCCGGCTGGGGCCACCTCTCCTGGCCGGCGTGGCGCTGGTCACCCTGGTTGCCATCCTGCGTCCCATCTACGCCCCGCCGCCCCGCTACCCGGCGGCCGAGGCGCCAGCCATCCCCCACCCCCTGGAGGCGACCTTCGGTTCCGCCATCCGACTGCTGGGGTACGAGGCCCGGGTGGACGACGGACGTCATCGGCTGAACCTGACCCTCTACTGGCAGACGGCAGAGCATCTCTCAGAGGACTACGGGCTGGCGATCCAGATGGTCTCGATCCGGCCCGGCGACACCACGCTGCTGCTGAACGCCAACACCTGGCCGGGCCGGGGGAACTACCCCACCTCGGCCTGGGAGCCGGGTCTGGTCATCGTGGACCGTTATCGCCTGCCCCTGGCTTGGGCTGCCCATCCCACCCAGGCCTGGCGCTTGCAGGTGGTCTTCTACGAGCGGGAGACGGGGCGGCGGCTGCCGGTGCAGGTGGACGGACGGCCGGTGGGCGACGCGCTGGGGCTGGAGACGGTGCGGGTGGCCGGGCGCCCCCCGGACTGCCCGGACTCGATGGCGCTGACCCCGGCCCCCCTCTTCGGCGAGGCCGTCGCCCTCACCCACGGGGCCGTCGAGCCCTCCGACGGGGGGCTAACGGTCCTCCTCTGCTGGCAGAGCCGCCGTCCCCTCGCCGACGACTACACCGTCTTCGTCCACGTCCACGATGGGCAGGGGGACCTGGTGGGCACGGGGGATGGACCGCCGATGGCGGGGGCATTCCCCACCTCGCTGTGGCAGCCGGGCGATGTGGTGCGGGATGAACACCCGGTGGTCCTGCCGGCGGGCGTGGACCCGGCGCAAATCCGGGTCACCGTCGGGCTCTACAAGCTGATGGGGGGGGAGCGGTTGCCGGTCCAGGTGGGCGCCGAGCACCGTCCCGATGGGGAGGTCGAGGTCTGGACAGGGCAGTGACGTGTCTTGGGAATTCCATCACGGACAGGAGGCTAGGGAGGAACAATGTTGATGCAATGCAGACACTCAAGGTACGGTATCCGTGTTGGCAGCCTTCTTCTGGTCAGCATCGCCCTGCTGGTCCTGGTGCGAGCTTTTTCGTTGCTGGCCCAGGCGGCTCACCGTGGCGATCCCTTCACGTCGCCGCTGTCCGAGGCTCCTTCTCAACGGCAGCAGCGGGACGTTGGGGTGACCTCGGTGAACCTGATGACCAATGGGGATATGGAGACGGGCTTCTACTGGCGCTACCCCAACCACTGGGTCGCCAACGACTGGTTCGAGTGGTTCGACCCCGATCACTACCGCATCCCCGAGTACACCGATGGCAATGAACGGGGCTTTGTCCACAGTGGCGATCATTCCCAGCGGCTTCAGCTCTGGGGTGGGGACTACCTGGCGGGGCTGTTACAGCCCGTCTCTGGCCTGAGCCCCTGCGTCTGGTACCGCCTGGAGGCCTACGGCCAGTCCCGCCCCGGCAGTGAGGACCCCCCACCCGTCGAGGTGCCCTCGGGGATGCGGGTGGGGATCGAGCCCAACGGCTGGCTGGCCCACTGGCGGGAGGAGTATCCAGATTACGATCCTAAGCTGTACGCCAGCGACTTTCCCACCACCGTTGTCTGGTCGTCGGTCCAGGACTCCTACTTCATCTTCTCGCCCTACTCGGTGACGGCGGAAGCCCTCTCGACGACGGTGACGGTCATCCTCTACGCCAACCCGCGGGTGGATACCAAGAAGGGTGTCTGGTGGCACGACACGGTGTGGGATGCCGTCTCGTTGCGGCCGGCCGCTCCCCCCTCGGGCCGGCTCCCGGAGCCGCTCAGTTGGTCCCCCGACGGCTTCATCACCCAGGTGGTGAGCCAGACGGCGGCCAACCGGATGGTCATCGAGTGGGATACGGCGGAGCCGGCGGTAGGCCAGGTCTGGTACCGGGTGCGGCCACCCAGCGCGCCGGTCACGCCGACAGGTACGTTGCTCCCCTACGTCCTCTACCTGCCCCTGGTGGCGCGGTGGGAGCTCCCCGACCGCTACACGCCGGCCGAGCAGAGCCTGTCCACCCACCACCAGGCGGTGATCGAAGGGCTGCAGGAGGGCCAGGTCGTCGAGTTCGTCATCCTCTCCCGCCGGCTGAGGGGGGGAACCTGTCAGACCTCGGTCTCCCCCTTCTTCCAGGTGGTGGTCCGCACCTCCGGCTCCACCTGGCTTCACCTTTGGCCTGCCGGGAGGTGGGGATGAGACGTTGGTCTCTGATCCCGCTCCTGGGCGGCTTCCTCCTGCTGGGGCTGGTCTACAGCTTGACCACGCCCCTCTTCGAGGCTCCCGACGAGGTGTGGCACTACGCCTACGTGCGCTACCTGGCCGAGGGGCACGGCCTCCCCTCGATGCGGGACAATGCCAGCGGAGCCTACCAGGAGGTTGCTCAACCGCCGCTCTACTACCTGGTGGCGGCGGCGGTGAGCCGTTGGGTGGACGATGGGGACCTGCCCGATCTGATGTGGCACAACCCTGGCTTCGGCTACCAGGCCGGGGGGACGGTCAACGACAACAAGAACATGCTCATCCACACGGCGCGGGAGCGGTTCCCTTGGCAGGGGGCGGTCCTCGCCATCCGGGTCACCCGGCTGGTCTCCCTGGGCTTTGGCCTGCTGGCGCTTCTGGCGGTCCACAGCCTGGGGAGGGCGGCCTTTCCCGACCGTCCGGCGCTGGCCTGGCTGACGGCGGCCACCGTTGCCTTTACACCCCAGTTCCTCTTCCTCAGCGGCGTGGTGAGCAACGACAGTGCGGCCGCTGCCCTCTCCACCCTGGCCCTGGCCCGCATCGCCTGGCTGGTACGGGGGGAGCGCGGCGGGTGGAAGGGGGCCGGGGTGACCGGCCTCGTCCTGGGGCTGGCGGTCTTGACGAAGGTGAGCACCTTGCTTCTGCTCCCCCTCGCCTTGATCGCCCTGGTGGTGGCCGGAAGGCGGCGGAGGAGCGAGGAAGAGGTGGAAAGTCTGAGGCGGTGGGTCGCCGAGGGCGGGGTGATGGTGGCGGTGGCGCTGGCCGTGGGGGGATGGTGGTACCTCCGCAACGGGCTGCTCTACGGAGACCCCCTGGGGGTCCGCGTCCACGTGGGCACGCCCTGGGGACGGCCCGCGCCTGTCTCCCTGATCGCGCTGTTGCCGGAGCTCCCCCGGGTCTACCGGTCTTTCTGGGGAGCCTTCGGCTGGGGCCACGTGGAGTTCCCCCCCGCCGTCTACCTCCTCCTGGGAGGGCTGGTGGTGCTCGCGCTGGTAGGATGGGGCTTGGCCCTGATCCGGCGACGGCCGGCCCGATGGCTGCGCCGAGGGTGGCCCATCTTCCTGCTGGCCCTAGTCTGGTGGGGGCTCGTCTTCGCTGCCCTCCTGCGCTGGATGCAGCAGGTGGAAGCCCCTCACGGCCGGCTCCTCTTCCCTGCCCTGGGGGCCTGGGCGCTCCTGCTGGTGGGGGGCTGGGCCGCCCTCGCCGACCGTCTGGCCCCTCACCTGCCCAGGGGGTGGACCCCTTCCCTCCCTTTTGCGCCCCTCGCTCTCCTGGTGCCCCTAGCGCTGGCCGCCCCCTTCGCCATCATCCGGCCGGCCTTCGCACCGCCTCGGCTGCTGCCCCCGGAACGGGCCAAGGCTGCCGTCATCCCTACCGACCTGGTCTACAGCCTTCCCCTCACCGTCTCCGGCGAGGAGACCTCTCCCGTGGCCCGGCTGCTGGGCGTCGCTCTGGACCGGGAGGTGGTGACGCCGGGGGCCTGGCTGACGGTGCGGGCTTGCTGGGAGGGGCTGGCCCCGATGGAGGAGGACTACACCGTCTTCGTCCACCTGCTGGGGCCGGAGAACCGGCGGGTGGCCGAGCGCAACACCTATCCGGGGCTGGGGCGCTTTCCCACCTCCCTCTGGCCAGTGGGGCGGGCTTTCTGCGACGACTACCGGCTGCGGGTGGAGCCCTGGGCCCCCGTCCCGGAGCGGTACGACGTGGAGATCGGGCTCTATCGGGCGACCGATGGGGCGCGGCTGCCGGTCCACAACGCGGCCGGTTTCGCCGTCGCGCCGCCCATCGTCGCCTCCGTGCGGGTGGTGCCACCGCGTCCGCTGGCGGTGCGCCCGCAGCGGGAGACCGCCTATCGGCTGGGGGAGGCCATCGCGCTGGTGGGGTACGACCTGGCGGGGAGGCTGGAGCCCGGCGCGGCGGTGACGCTCACCCTCTACTGGCGGGCCGAGGGGGTGCCCGAGGGGGATTACACCGTCTTCGTCCACCTGCTAGACAGGGCGGGGGAGATGGTCGCCCAGCACGACAGCCCGCCCCGCTATGGGCGCTACCCGACCGTCCTTTGGCGGGCCGGGGATGTGGTGCCCGACGACCATCCGCTCACGGTGCCGGCCGACGCCGTCGGTCCCTTCCGCCTGCGGGTGGGGCTCTACCGGCCTGACACCCTGGAGCGGCTGCCCGTCTCGGGCCCTGAGGGGGTGCTGCCGGATCGGGCTGTTCTGCTCTCCCCGTAAGCGCTGAGGAGTAGAAACGCAGAGACGCAAAGACGCAGAGCTAGAGACGCAAAGTTGCAGAGGGTGAACAGCTTTGCGCCTCCAGCCTCCGCGTCGGAAGGGAGGAGCCTGTGCACGAAAACCAGAAACGCAGAGACGCAAAGACGCAGAGCTAGAGAGGCAGAGTTGCAGAGGGTGAACAGCTTTGCGCCTCCAGCCTCCGCGTCGGAAGGGAGGAGCCTGTGCACGAAAACCAGATTAGCCGGATCATCCTGGATGCCGCCATCGAGGTCCACCGCACGCTGGGCGGCCCTGGCCTTCTGGAGAGTGTCTACGAAGAGGCCCTGGTCTGGGAACTGAAACAGCGCGGTCTGACTGTTGAACGTCAGAAATCGGTCCCCATTATTTACAAAGGCCGAACCCTAGGTACACCATTGCGCCTCGATCTGCTGGTGAATGGTAAGGTCATCGTGGAATGTAAAGCGACCACTGACTACAACCCGATTTTCGAGGTTCAGACACTGACCTACCTGCGCTTGACTGGCTTGAAGCTTGGGTTGGTCATCAACTTCGGCGAACGTTTGATCAAGCACGGCTTTCATCGTGTGGTGAATGGATTGTAAAACGCAGAGACGCTGAGACGCAAACGCGGAGACGCTGAGACGCAAACGCGGAGACGCTGAGACGCAAACGCGGAGACGCTGAGACGCAAACGCGGAGACGCTGAGACGCAGAGGTGCGAGGAATAAAGCGCTCTGCGCCTCTGCGCCTTTGCGTCTCTGCGTTGAGTTGTCAGATTAGCAGGTCCGAGAGTGGGGATTAATGGCAGAGGTGACAAGTTGACGATCCTTGTTGAGGGTGATAAACTCGCTGCTCGCCTTGGCTATCGGGTCTGGAAAGACCCTCGGCTGTGGGATGGTCTGCTCTTCCTCACCGCCTTGGCCGTCTACGGGGCGACGACGGCCCCGGGGCTCCTGCCCGCCGATAGCGGGGAGTTCCAGCTCGTCGCGGCTCGGCTGGGCGTTGCCCATCCCCCCGGCTATCCCCTCTACACGCTGGTTGGCTTCGCCTTCATCCACCTCCTGCCCCTGGGAAGCCCCGCCTATCGGCTGAACCTGCTGAGCGCCCTGCTGGCAGCCGGCACCCTCGTCCTGGTCAGCGCCGCCGTCCGCCGCTGGAGCGAGAAGGGCGAAGGGCCGACGACCGCCGGGTGCCTCGGCGGCCTGGTCGCCGCCCTGGCTCTGGGAACGGCTCCTACCTTTTGGACCCAGGCCACCATCGCCAACATCCGTATGCCCACCCTCTTCCTCGCCGCCCTCGGCTTTTACGCCCTGGCTCGCTTCACCCAGGCCCACCGTCGTGCTCAAGCGGACCGGGCGCTGCTGCTCCTGGCAGTGGCCCTGGGCACCGGCCTGGCCCACCACGCTTCCCTGGCCTTCGTCGCCCTCTTCTGGTTGCTCTACCTCCTCCTGGTGGACCCCCGGCTGGTGCGCCAACCGAGACGCTGGTGGCGTCCGGCCCTGGTTGGGCTGGCCGGCCTGCTCCCTCTGGCCTACCTCCCCATCCGGGGGGCGATGGGAGCGCCGCTGGCCCCTCCCAACCTGCACACCTGGCGCGGCTTCCTCTTCCACGTCACTGCCCAGGGCTTCGGCGGCGATATGTTCGCCTTCGCCAACGCCCAGGACCTGCCCCACCGCCTGGCCCTGGTTCCCACCCTGTTTCGGCTCCAGTTTCACCCCGGCCTGCTTCTGGTCGCCATCCTGGGCGGGCTCTGGCTCCTGGGCCGGGATCGTCGCCTCTTCCTGCTGTTGGCCGGCGGCTGGGCGCTGCACACCTTCGTCGCCATCACCTACCGCGCTCCCCAGACCGTTGAGTACCTGATGCCCGCCTACCTCCCCGTTGCCATCGCCATCGGCCTCCTCACCGCCGCTGTTGCCTCCCCCAGGAGCGCCCCACGTCCCGCACCGCGCACCACGCACCCCGTAGCCCGCCTCTCCCTCGCGGCGCTCCTGACCGTCTCTCTCCTCGCCCCGATCCCTCGTCGCGCTTCCAGCTTCCTCACCTTGCGGCGCGACGGCGAGCGGGGCTCCTATCGGGCCCTGGAGCGTCAGGTCACCGCCCTGCTGGAGCAGGCCCCGCCGGGGAGCCTCATCCTGGCCGACTGGCGTTGGGCCACGCCCCTCTGGTACCTCCAGCAGGTGGATGGCCGCCGGCCCGACGTCACCGTCCGTTACGTCTACCCCGTCGCCGGGCAGCCCTATCGGGCACGATGGCGGACGCTTCTGGACGAGGCGGTGGGACAGCGGCCCGTCCTGCTGACCCACTTCTACGACTTCGAGGGCTACACGATGGCCCCTCGACCGGGAGGCTTTCGGGCCTATCGCCGGCCTCTCTTCTCCGACGCCGACGGGGCCTGGCGGCCGCCCGACCTGGTGCCCAGGGAGGTCCGCTTTGGCCAGACCCTCCGTCTGTTGGGCTACCGGCTCAGCCCGACCCGACTCACGCCCGGCGGGGTGCTGGAGGTGACGCTGGCCTGGCAGCCTTTGACCGACCTCTCGGCGGATGGCGGCGGGGGCAGCGGCCCCTCCTTCACGGTCCGGCTTGTGGGGGCGGGAGGGAAACGGGTCGCCCAGGCCGACCGCTACCTGGGCAGCGGCTACACGCCGGGGGAGGTCCGCTTCGAGCGGCTTGTGCTGCCCCTCTACCCCTGGCTGAGCGGTGGCGCCTATACCCTGCGGGTCGGGGCCTATGTCCGGCAAGGGGGGCGCTTCGTGGACCTGCCCACCGAGACGGGGGAGACGCTGGCACGGCTGGCCGAGGTGCCTCTGGCCTCTCGCCGGGAGCCGCCGCTCTCCCTGCACCCTCTCTCGGTCCCCTTCGCCGGCGGACCGACGCTGGTGGGAGTGGATTACGACCGGTCACCGCTGGGGGGGCTGGGCGTCTACCTGCACTGGCGGGGGCCGGCCCGAGGTGGGGAGGTGGTGCGGCTGGAGGGCGGGGGTGGTGAGAGGGCCGAAGCCCGGCTTCCCGCTCTGGAGGCCGGTCGCTATCAGACCCTCTTCCTCACACTGCCGGGGGAGACGATAGGGCCGCTGCGCCTCTCGCTGGTGGATCCCGAGGGAAAGTGGCTGCGGACGGCTCCGCCCTGGCGCTTCGGCCAGGAGCGGGTTGGGCTGCCGGCCCCCTCGCCGACGGCCCGCTTCGTCCCCCTGGGGGATGCGATGGCCCTGGTGGGGGTGGCGGCGCGGGGAGAGCCGAGGCCGGGGGAGCCCTTCGTCCTGGACCTGACCTTCGTCGCCCTGCGTCCCCTCGTGGAGGACTACGCCACCAGCGTGCGGTTGACGGATGGGGAGGGGCGGTGGCTGGCAGTCCACGACTCGCAGCCGGCCCTGGGGGCTATCCCCACCCTCAAGTGGATTCGGGGCAGCCGAGTGGTGGATCGGCATCGGCTGACGGTGCCGGCGGACTTCGCCGGGTCGGTCGTCGAGGCGACCCTGGTGGCCTATGAGCGTTTCGACGACCTCTCCTTGCCCCCGATGCAACCTGGTCTGGAGGCCGTTCCGCTGGGGCGATGGTCCGGCGGATAGAGGCATTCTCCCAGATCTGGGGGCAGGGCTCCAACTTCCTACATTTTGTAGGAATACCAAGTCCATTTTCCCCCCATTTTGACGGTGACAATTGGCCCCCTTATGCTCCATAATGGTCCAAATCTGGGCGGCTTGCCTGCGCCGGCACTGCCCACGTTTGGCCGCACTCCTATTCGTTTGGAAAGGAGGAAGATGCTATGATCCGTCGCACCGTTTTGAGCCTGATCCTTTTGGTGACTTTGGTGGTCGCTGCCTGTCAGCCAGCGGCGACACCGACGCCGACCTCCCCGCCCAAGGAGGAAGCGAAGCCCACCACGCCGCCTGAGAAGCCGGCTGCTCAGGAGATCGTTGTGGGCGCGGTCTATCCTCTCTCCGGCTCCCTGGCCGCGACCGGCGTGGACCTGCGTCAGGGGATCGAGTTGGCTGTGGAGATCATCAACAACAGCTACGACCTGAACTTGCCCCTGGCCAAGGAGGCCGGCTTGCCCAACCTGGGTGGGGCCAAGATCAGGGTGATCTTCGGCGACCACGAGGCCGACCCGGAGAAGGGCGCGAGCGAGGCCGAACGGCTTATCACCGAGGAAAAGGTGATCGCCCTCGTCGGTTCCTACAACAGCGCCGTCACCGCCACCGCCAGCCAGACGGCCGAGCGCTACGGCGTTCCTTTCCTCAACCCTGAGTCCACTTCTCCCACCCTTACCGAGCGGGGCTTTGAATGGTTCTTCCGCACCACCCCTGATGACAAGCTCTTCGCCGAGAACTTCTTCCAGTTCCTGGAGGATGTGAAGGCCAAAGGGCTGCCCGTGGGCGATGTCGTCATCGTCAACGAGAACACCCTCTGGGGTACGGACGTCGCCAAGTTCGAGAAGATGTTCGCGGAGCAGTATGGCTACAAGGTGGTGGAAGAGGTGCCCTACGAGGCCAAGGCGGCCGACGTGACCGGCGAGGTACAGCGGGTGAAAGCGGCCGGACAGGCCATCATCATGCAGGCCTCCTACGTCTCCGACGCCATCCTCTACATGCGCACCTACAAGCAGCTCGATGTCAACCCGCTGGCCCTTCTGGCGATGGATGCCGGCTTCATTGCGTCGGAGTTCATCAAGACGGTCGGCCCTGATGCCGAGTACATCCTCAGCCGGGAGGTCTGGTCGCTGGACCTGGCGGAGACCAAGCCCATCGTGAAGCAGGTGAATGACCTCTACAAGGAGCGCTACGGCACCGATATGAACGGCAACTCCGCCCGCGCCTTCACCGGTATGCTGACCCTGGCCGACGCCATCAACCGGGCCGGCTCCACCGACGCGGAGGCCATTCAGAAAGCGCTCCTGGAGACCGACATCCCTGCCGACCAGATCATCATGCCTTGGCAGGGGATCAAGTTCGATCCGAAGACCCACCAGAACACCCTGGGCCGAGGGATCATCGTCCAGATTCAGGAGGGCAAGTACCGGCTGGTCTGGCCTTTCGACCTGGCAGCAGCGGAGCTGATCTGGCCGATGCCGGCCTGGAACGAGCGGTAGCGAGACCGGTTTGATCGGAACGGCGGGCCGGGCGTTCGGTCTGAGGCCGTGAAGAACGCCCGGCCTTCTCCCCTGCCCCCTCACCCAACTCGTAACACGCAATACGTAACACGTAACACGTAACACGTAATACGTAACACGTAATACGCTATGGACCTCACAATCCTGGCCCAAACGGTCGCCAGCGGGTTGCTCATCGGCCTGGTCTTCTCCCTCCTGGCTGTGGGCCTCACGCTCATCTTCGGTGTGATGGACATTGTGAACTTCGCCCATGGCGAGTTCCTGATGCTGGCCATGTATGTTACCTATTGGCTCTGGGCCCTTTGGGGGATGGATCCTCTCTTCTCCTTGCCCATCTCCGCCCTCGTGATGTTCATCCTCGGCGCTTTGACCTATCTGCTGGTAATCCGCTATGTGCTGGACGCGCCGATGCTGGCTCAAATCTTTTCCACCTTCGGCCTGATGATCTTCCTTCGTTTTCTGGCCCAGGTGCTCTGGACCGAGGATTACCGGCGCATTCGGGGATCGCTGCTGGAGGGGCGGATCGAGATCGCCGGTGTCTTCCTGGGGCGACCCGAAGTGGCCGCCGCGCTGGGGGGGATCATCACTACGGCGATCCTCTACTGGTTCCTCAAGGGCACCCGGTTGGGCTGGGCGTTGGAGGCGACGGCCGAGAACCGGACGGTGGCCGCGCTGATGGGCATCAACACCGAGTGGATGTTTACCCTGGCTTGGGGGATTGGATCGGCCTGCGCGGGGATCGCCGGCACCTTGCTGGCGACCTTCTACCCTATCTTTCCGGAGGCCGGTGCTGTCTTCGTCCTGGTGACCTATGTGGCTGTGGCCTTAGGAGGCTTCGGCAACATCACCGGTGCTTTTGTGGGCGGCATCCTCATTGGCCTCCTCCAGGTGGTGGGAGGCTTTCTGTGGGAGCCCCGCTTCAAGGACGTGCTGGTCTACGGTGTTTACTTGCTGGTGGTGCTGGTGCGTCCCCAGGGGCTGTTGGGGCGGCGGTAGTTGCGGACTGTTGACCGCTGACTGCCGACCAGGGAAGGCACCGAGGGGCGAGGGCCGAGGGCTGAGGACTGAGGACCGAGGACTACCCGACCAGGTGACCACCTGACCACCCGACTATGTGACTAAGCGACCATCCGACCAAGGGGCACGTGTGAGGAGCAAGCCGGTGCAAAGTGTATCGCGTCAAGGGCAGGAACCACGCAGCGGGCCATGGTGGACCCGGCGGTGGGTGCGGTGGGGCGGAGGGATTCTCCTCCTGATCTTTCTCCTCCTTTTTCCCCATCTCTTCCCCCGTCCTTTTCTGCGCCGCATGGCGATCCTGGTGTTGCTCTGGTCCCTGTTGGGGCTGGCTTGGAACATCATCGGCGGCTACGGAGGGCAGGTCTCGCTGGGCCACGCCGTCTTCTTTGGCTTAGGGGCCTACACTTCCAGTATCTTGCTAGAGCGCTGGCAGGTCTCCCCCTGGCTGGGCATGCTGGCGGGCGCGGCTGTGGCTGCCATCGCGGCTCTCCTCATCGGCTGGCCGACTTTCCGCTTACAGGGCCACTACTTCGCCATCGCCACCATCGCTGCGGGAGAGATCTTCGCCATCCTCTTCCGCAACTGGGAGTGGGCCGGCGGTGCAGTGGGAATCTACCTCCCCTTAATTCGAGGTGACCAGTTGGTGAACTTCCAGTTCCACGAGACCAAGGTCCCCTACTACTACATCGTTTTGGTGATGGCGCTGCTGGCCGTAGCTGTCACCTATGCTCTGGAGCGCAGCCGGGCCGGCTACTACCTGCGGGCGCTGCGGGCGGACCAGGACGCAGCCCGCAGCCTGGGCGTGCCCATCACCCGCTACAAGCTGATCGCCATGGTCATCAGCGCGGTGCTCACCGCCATCGGTGGCACCTTCTACGCCCAATTCGTCCTCTACATCAGCCCCAACACCGTCTTTGCCCTCATGCTCTCGGTTCAGATGTGTCTGGTGGCGGTGCTGGGGGGGCTGGGCACCATCGCCGGCCCCATCATCGGCGCGATGGTGCTCATCCCAATGGCCGAGTACACCCGCGTCTTCCTGGGCGGGCGTGGAGGTGGACTCCATCTGGTCGTCTACGGCCTGCTCATCGTGATCATCTCCGTCTTCCAGCCGGCGGGGTTGGTGGGCCTCCTGCGCCGACGCACCCGTCCCACACCGCCCCCGGCAATGCCCACTCCAGCCGAGGAGGGGATCGCATGAGCCTGCTGGAGACCCGTGGGTTGACCAAGCGTTTCGGTGGCCTGGTCGCCAACCAGACCATTGACTTCCGCTTGGAGAAGGGGGAACTGGTGGGCCTCATCGGCCCCAACGGGGCCGGGAAGACCACTTTCTTCAACTGTATCACCGGATTCTATCGCCCGGACGAGGGGCGGGTCTTCTTCCGAGGGCGCGACGTCACCGGCTGGTCGCCGGAGCGCATCTGCCGGGCCGGAATCGCCCGCACCTTCCAGGTGGTCAAGACCTTTCGGGATATGACGGTGCTGGAGAACGTGATGGTGGGGGCCTTCCTGCGCCATCCCCGGCCGGCTGCAGCCCGTGCCCACGCCGAAGCGGTGTTGGAGACAACGGGATTGACCCACCTGGCCGATGTGCAGGCCGGTGGGTTGCCCATCGCTTACAGAAAGCGGTTGGAACTGGCCCGCGCCTTGGCTACCGAGCCGGAGGTCCTCTTCCTGGACGAGGCGATGGCTGGTCTCAACCCCGGGGAGATTCAGGAAGCCGTGGCGATGGTGCGCCGCCTGTGGGAGCAGGGGCTGACCATCGTCCTGGTCGAGCATGTGATGGAAGTTGTGATGCCTCTGGCCCAGCGGGTGGTGGTGCTGGACTACGGCCAGGTTATCGCCGACGACACGCCGGAGCGGGTGGCCAAGGATCCCAGGGTGATCGAAGCCTATCTGGGGGAGCGATTTGCGAGACAGGCGCGGGAGGGGTAGGAGTTGGCCCTTCATCCCGCGTGGTGAGGAGAGAGCGCGGTGCTGACGATTGAGGGCTTGCAAGCCGGCTACGACCAGGTGCCTGTCCTATGGGACCTCTCCCTCCAGGTGCCCGAGGGGAGCGTCGTCGCTGTCATCGGAGCCAACGGGGCGGGGAAGACGACGTTGCTGCGGACCATCTCCGGCCTCATTCCCCCGATGCAGGGCGCCATCACCTTCTTCGACCGCCGTCTCAACGGTCTGCCTCCTCACAAGATCGCTGCCTTGGGCATCGCCCACGTGCCGGAGGGCCGGGGCGTCTTCGCCTATCAGACGGTGCTGCGCAACCTCTACCTAGGGGCCTACCTGCGCCCTCGCGAGGAGATCGAGGAGACGTTGCAGGAGGTCTTTGCCCTTTTCCCCCGGCTGGCCGAGCGGCAGGATCAGGTGGCCGGCACCCTTAGCGGCGGCGAGCAGCAGATGCTCGTCATCGCCCGGGGCTTGATGTCTCGCCCCCGCCTGCTGATGCTGGACGAGCCCTCCCTGGGCCTGATGCCCAAGCTGGTGGATGAGATCTTCGACCTGGTGCGGCGCATTCGGGAGGAGCAGGGGGTGACCATCCTGCTGGTGGAGCAGAACGTGCGCGAGGCGCTGGAGGTGGCCGACTACGCCTACGTCCTTCAGACGGGCCGGGTGGTGCTGGAGGGGGCCGGCGCCGATCTGCTGAAGACCGACCTGGTGCGCCGGGCCTACCTGGGGCTGTGATGGCGGCTAGCTTCCCCGGTGATCACCCGTATCTCGGGGGCGGGGAGGTGGGGCCATTTGCCAATGGCATCCGCTTCCGGCGGGGTCAAGGGGCTTGCCGGCTGTGGCCTGCGGACCGTGGGCTGTCAGCCGTTCAGCGCCCGGCCAGTAGCTGGGGAGGCTTGTGGGTGATCACCAGTAGCTTCTGGCTTTTCCCACAAGGCGGGCCGTGGTACAATTCCTTGGGAGGGGAAGCATGGCGGGGGGGCGTCAGATCAGTGTATTCGACCGGGCGCTCAAGATCATTGCCCGTCACTATGCCGACACCTTGCTGGACCTGGCCTTTCCCGATCTGCCGGTCCGGTTGGTGGGCACGGAGGAGAACGTGGAGCTCTCCCTCCCTGCGCGGAGGGTGGACTTTGCCCACCGGGTTGAGCACGAGGGGGAGGAGTACCTGCTGCACATCGAGTTCCAGTTGAAGCACGAGGCCGAGTTGCCCCGGCGGATGCACCTCTACCACGCCCTGCTGGGTGAGCAGTTCGGCCTACCGGTCCTCTCGCTAGTGCTCTACCTGCAGCCGCGTCAGGGGCCGCTGCCCGAGGCCTACGAGGTGTGGTTGGGGGGGCAGGTGGTCAACCGGTTTCGCTATCCGGTGCTGCGGCTGTGGGACCACGTGGAGGAGATACGGCGGGGGCGGTATCGGGAGTTAGCGCCGCTGCTGACGATGCTGGTGGGGGAGCCGGACGAGGGGGTGCTGGAGGCGGAGCGGGCGCTGATCTTGGAGGAGCCGGACCCTCGGAAGCGGGGCGATCTGCTGGCGTTGGCGGTGGCGATTGCGGCCCGCTACTTTGACAAGGGGTTTCTGTGGCAGTTTTTTCGCGAGGAGGTGGCGATGATGCG
>Ga0256830_1000023_pt1 | contig 140956 bp, 106 predicted proteins | sample 128326metaG_FD_190537 | JGI IMG/M metagenome (GOLD analysis project Ga0256830, IMG submission 190537) | Hydrothermal vent microbial communities from Lau Basin, Pacific Ocean - 128-326 | ecosystem: Environmental > Aquatic > Marine > Hydrothermal vents | place: Pacific Ocean: Lau Basin...
AATGCACGAATGAGGCGGTCCTTAATTCGTGTATTCGTGCCCCATTCGTGGACGGCTCGTCTCCCTATCTCCAAAGATATGGGTAATCACCGGAGGTCTGCCGCTTGTCAGCCCGGCGAACCCGGCGTACAATTACGAGGGGTTCGCCGATGTGGCGAATCCGTCCTTGTAGGAGGGCTTCGTAGGAGGGCTTTGTAGGAGGGCTTTCCAAGCCCGACTCTCTTTGGAGGTGGCGTGTGTTCCGGTCTGAAGAGGCAAGCGCCCGATACCGGTTGTCCCTGCACCCGGCGCTCCGGGATGCGCTTCAGGTCACCCGGTGTGCGTTGAAGGCTTTTGGCGACGACAACGGCCCGCGCCTGGCGGCGGCTCTGGCCTACTACACCCTTTTCGCCCTCTTCCCCTTGCTCCTGCTGCTGATCTCTCTCATCGGCTTCCTGCTGGAGGCCGGCTGGCCTATTGCCGTGAACGCCCAGGAGTACGTCTTCGACCTGGTCCGACAGGCCCTGCCCCAGGCCCAGGAGTTGGTGATCAACAGCGTGAAGGCCGTCCAGGCAGCCCGGGGCAGCGTGGGCATCGTGGGGTTGGCCGCGCTCCTCTGGTCAGCCTCTAACCTCTTCCACCAGCTCGACATCGCCTTGGACACCATTTGGGCGGGCCAGGCCCGGCGCTCGCTGCGGGCCACGGCCCAGCGACGACTCCTCTCGATGGGGCTAGTGGTCATCGCCGGGGGACTCCTCCTGGCCTCTACAGTGGTGGACACCGTCCTGGACCTGCTCACCCGCTACACCTACCGACTGCCCGGAGCCGCCCTCTTCTGGCAGGTCGTCCCTTCCATCATCTCGGCGGCGCTGGTCGCCTTCGTCTTCGGCCTCCTCTACCGCATCCTGCCGGACGTGGTGGTGAGCTGGCGGCAGGTCTGGCCGGGCGCTGTGGCAGGTGGGGTGGCCTGGGAGGTGCTGAAGCAGGGCTTCAGCTTCTACGCCACCCGCGCCAACTGGACGGCCATCTACGGCCCTGTGGCCGGCTTCATCGCCCTACTCACCTGGCTCTACCTCTCGGCCCAGGTCCTGCTCCTGGGCGCGGAGTTCTCCGCCTGTTACACCCGACTCCTGGAGAGCCGACGCCGGCCGGTTCCCTCCGATAGGGCGCTGTCCCCCCAACCGGAACCGTTGGCCCCGTCGGAAGCGGTCCCGGCGACGACCGAGATCAACCGGGCCGGGTTTCGCCGAGGAACGGTGATCGGCGTGGCCGGCGCTGCCGGCCTCCTCACCGTCGCCGGCCTGGCCCTGGCCACCCGTCACCTGCTGGGACGCCGAGGGGAGCGGAGAGGAGGGAAGCAGTGAGGACTGCGTCGGTCCGCCGTTTCCTCTTGCCGGTGGTCACCTTGCTCCTTGCCCTGATCGCCCCCCGCCTGAGGCCGAGCGCGGCCCAGACCCTCGCGCCCATCCTGGTGCTGGGGCCACTGGTCCAGATGGACGCCACCGGCGGCCTGCGCATCGTCTGGTGGACGGATCGGCCCGGCAGAGCGGAGGTGCAACTGGGCGTGGATGGGGCCACCACCGTGGCGGCGGAGAGCTGGGAGCGCTGGGCAGAGGCGCCGTCCCCCTTGGACCACTTCTGGCAGCATGTTGCCCCCCTTCCCTCCCTCCCCGCCGGCACCGCCGTCCCTTACCGCCTCCTGATGGACGGGCAGGCTTTGCCCGCCGGTCCCTTCACCCTGCGCGTGCCCCCGGACCGCCCTCCCCTGCGGCTGGCCATCGTCGGCGACTACGGTTCCGGCCTGCCGGCCGAACAGGCGGTCCGCGACCTGATCGCCGCCCAGCAGCCCGACCTGATCCTCACCACCGGTGACAATGCCTACCCCCGGGGGCGTTACGAGGAGTTCCACCGCTACGTCTTCGCCGTCTACGGCGATCTGATGGCCCAGGTGCCCTTTATGCCCGCTATCGGCAACCACGACGACATCACCGGACACGCGACGCCCTACCGGGAGCTCTTCGTGCTGCCGGAGAACGGCTGGCGGCCAGAGGAGCGGGAGCGCTACTACAGCTTCGATGTGGCCAACGCCCACGTCGTGGTGCTGGACAGCACCGACGGGCTGGCGGCCATCAGCGATGCGGCGGAGGATGATATGGCCGACTGGCTGGCCGCCGACCTGGCAGCGACCGACAAACCCTGGCGCATTATCCTCTTCCATCACCCGCCCTACTCGGCCGGCGTCCACGGCAGCCACAGCCTGGCCCGCCAGCGGCTCACACCGGTGCTGGAGGCTGGGGGCGTCCAATGGGTCTTCAACGGCCACGAACACGACTACCAACGCACCTGCCCCATCCGCCAGGAGCGCTGCGTCGAGCCAGGGGCGGGGATCACCTACGTGATCACCGGAGGGGGTGGGGCCGGGCTACGCCCGACCGGCCAGGATTGGTTCACCCGCCGCGCCCTCAGCGTCCACCACGCCGCCTTCCTTACGCTGGACGACTGCCTGGCCCGCCTCACCGTGCGGGACCAGGAGGGCCAAGTGGTGGACCAGAACGTGGTCCTGCGGTGCCCCTTGGACTATCGTTTCTACCTGCCGTGGGTCTCCCAGGCAGCAGTGCAGATCCGAGAGGTGCAGCAGCAAGTGCGTGACTGTCTGCTAAGCCTCTTCTCCTGAGTTGGCAAGGTCGCCTGGAGAGGGTATAATCCCGCTCCGTATCTCCACCCTTGTGCCTTGTGGCGAAGCACTCTGGACAGGAGGGCGCTGTGAAGCCTGACCTTCCGACCATCCGCACCCACGCGACGGACCACCGGATCCTCTCCCCGGCCCGCCTCTGGCGTCTCCTCAGCGCCGCGGCCCTGGGAGGACTGGCGCTTCTGGGGATGCTGGCGCTGGCCGCCTGTCAGCGTCCTCCCCTCCTTTACGATGTCACCCTGGCCCCAGACCGGATCACCCCCAACGCCGACGGCGATACGGACATCACCAAGATCACCTACAAACTGGGCCGCCGGGCGACCCTGTCCATCTACTTCCTGGACGCCAAGGGGCAGCGCCACGACTTTCGCCGCAACGAGCCCCGCGCCCCCGGTGAGTACGAGGTCTACTTCGGCGGGGTGATCAACGACCGCATGCTCCCCGACGGCACCTACACCTGGGTCATCGAGGCGGTGGATCCTCAGGGGGAGCAGGCCCAGGTCCAGGGAACCTTGGTCATCGCCGACGCCGACACCGTCTTCCCCGACATCCGAGAACTGACCGTCTATCCCCCCGTCTTCACTCCCAACCGGGACGGCCTCTCGGACCGGGCGACCATTAGCCTCTATTTAGCCAAGGACGCGGAGCTTCAGGTCTACCTGGTGAACCCGAAGGACCCCAACCGGGTGCGCTACGCCGTGGCGGAGACGGAGGGGCTGCGGAAGCCGGGGGAGCGGGGACGCCACGAGTACGACTACGACGCGGGCGTGGACCAAGGGGCCGAACCGCCTCCCGATGGCACCTACTGGGTGGTGGCCGAGGCGGTGGACGCGGTGGGCCAGCGAGACGTGGAGACGACGACGCTGACCATCCGAGAGGGCGGGGTTCCCAAGGCGGAGATCCTCTCTCCACCGGATGGCGACTCCGTCCGTTGGAACACCGACCACGTGCTGCTGGGCAACACCCTCTGCTTCACGGTGACCGTGGACAACTACGGGCCGGTGCCCATCCGCACCAGCGGCCCGCCGCCGGGGACGGTCTACCGGGATGATCAGAACTACAACACGCTGGGCTACGGCATCGAGGCCGGTGCATGGCGGGTGGGGATCGAGAGCGAAGCCTCCCTGAGCTCCTACCCCTACCGCTGGGCCGTGGGCGAGCCGAGCCAGTTGGTGACCCGGGTGATCAATGGGCAGGTCTACACCTACCTGCCGGCCGGAGCGCGAGGACGGGTCTACGGCTGCATCGAGATCACCCAGGAGCCGGTGCCCAACCCTCTCTACTTCTGGGCCGGCCTGATCCACGAACGGGTGGGCATTGCCCCCATCAACAACCACGTGGACCCGGAGTTCATCAAGATCGAGGTGCCGTGAGGACAGGGCGCTGGGAGGCGGAGGTGGACGCGCTGGACCTGGCGGTCGTCATCGTAAGCTGGAACGTGCGGGAGCGACTGCGGGCCTGCCTGCACGCGCTCCAAGCGGAGTTGGCGCGATGGGGCCGGCGTGGGGCGGTCTGGGTGGTGGACAACGGCTCCACCGATGGCACTCCGGCGATGATCCGGCAGTCCTTCCCTCAAGTCCGGTTGATCGCCAACGAGGACAACCGGGGCTTCGCAGCGGCCAACAACCAGGCCCTACGGGCGATGGGCTTCGAGGAAGAGCCTCCCGTCCCCGAACCCTCCCTTCCCCGTTACGTACTGCTGCTGAACCCAGACACGGAGGTGGAGCCGGGGGCGGTATCGGCACTGGTGGACTTTATGGACGCCCACCCTGCTGTGGGTGTGGCGGGCGTCCGCCTGAGCTACGGGGATGGCTCCTTCCAGCACAGCGCCTTCCGCTTCCCCGGCCTCTGGCAGATCGCCTTGGACCTCTTGCCCGTGCCGGGCCGCCTCTATGGGTCCCGCCTGAACGGGCGCTATCCCCGACGGCTGTACGAGGCCGGTCGCCCCTTCCCCATTGACCATCCCCTGGGGGCCGCGATGATGGTTCGCCGGGAGGCCATCCTCCAGGTGGGGCTGCTGGATGAGGGGTTTTTCCTGTACTGCGAGGAGATTGACTGGTGCTGGCGGATGCACCGGGCGGGCTGGTCGGCCTACTGCGTGCCCGAGGCGCGGGTGATCCACCACGTCGGACAGAGCGCCGGACAGGTGCGGGTGGCCTCGCTACGCCACCTGTGGCGCAGTCGGCGCCGCCTCTACGAGAAGCACTACGGTCCGCTGCGCCACCGGCTGGCCCGCTGGCTCGTGCGCCTAGGGATGGCCTGGCAGGCGCGGGCCACCTGGAGAGCGGTGAACCGAAGAGAGCTCCCGCGTCGGGAGGGGGAGGAACGAGTGCGGGCCTACCGAGAGATCGCGGCCCTCTTCTGAACCGCCTGTCGGTAGGGCTGTATGAAACCGAGGTTGATCTTCAAGGCCTCCGCTCAAACCGCAGAGCGCGGAGGACGCCGAGGAACATCGAGAAGAACCGATAAGAAATTTCTGCGAACTCTGCGTTTCTCTGCGGCTCTGCGGTAAAAAGGACCACCATCCAGGGGGCAGGAAAAGGGAAGGGCGAGGTGTCTGGCACCTCGCCCGGAAGTCGTTCCTGGTCAGTCGTGGGTTTGACTGTGCAACGGCGTCGGAGGGGGGGCTTTTTTTTTACGGACTGTTGACATTCAAACGGGTTGCAGCGGGCTATGACGGACTGCAGTGAGCTAGGATGAGCAACGATGTGAGCGACCTTGAACTGCGATGGACTACGATGGGCTGCGACGGCAACGACGGGTCTGACCAGGAACGTCATTCTGACCCTATCATACCACAAAAAGCCCCCCTTGTCCGTAAACGGAGCGTAAAAATGTCCCCAACTCCGGTCCCGGATCTGGTCGCTGTGATCCTGACCAAGGATGAGGCCCGCCACATCCAGGACTGCATCGCCAGCCTGATCTGGACCGATGAGGTGGTCGTCTTCGATGCCTTTAGCGGGGATGCCACCGTGCCGCTGGCGCAGGAGGCGGGGGCACGGGTGATCCGGCATCCCTTCCGCAACTACGCCCAGCAGCGCAACGCGGCCCTGGAGATGGTGGAGGCCCGGTGGATCTTCTTCGTGGATGCCGACGAGCGGGCGACGCCGGCGCTGGCCCGGGAGGTGCGCCAGGCGATCCGCCGCGCCGATGTGAACGGCTGGTGGGTGCCCCGCCACAACTACATCTTCGGGCGACTCACCCTGGGGGCCGGCTGGTGGCCCGACTACCAGATGCGCCTCCTCCGACGGGGAAAGGCCCGTTACGAGCGGGAGGTCCACGAGATCGTCGTCCTGGAGGGCCAGGCCGGTCACCTGAAGAACCCCCTCATCCACTACAACTACGACAGTGTGGCTCACTTCCACGCCAAACAGGATCGCTACACCGACTACGACGCCCAGGTCCTCTACCGGCAAGGAGTGCGTCCCCGGTGGTACACCCCTTACACCCAGTTCCTACGCCACTTCTGGTGGCGCTTCGTCACGCTGGGGGGCTATCGGGATGGGCTGCACGGGCTGCGGTTGAGCGGGCTGATGGCCTACTACGAGAAAGAGAAGTACCGCCGCCTGCGCCGGTTGTGGGCATTGGGGTAAATTCCCCTTGACAAAGGCGAAAAGATGGTGTATGATAGAGGCGATTTTGGGAGCGCTCCCAAAACCACCCGCCCTTCGTTGGGGTTTCGGGGGGTTTTCGGGGGCATTTGAGGCGAAAATCGCTTTTTTTCAGGTCTGAGTTGGGAGCGCTCCCAACAGGAGGTCCCTATGACACACACCCTGGAAGAGATCGCCAAGCTGGCCGGCGTCTCCCGCTCCACCGTCTCTCGCGTCATCAACGATCACCCCAACGTCCGGCCCGAGGTGCGCGAGCGCGTCTGGCAGGTGATTCGGGAGGTGGGTTACCAGCCCCACGCCGCCGCCCGCAGCCTCGCCACCAACCGCACCCAGGTGCTGGGGCTCATCATCCCCCAGGCCGTGACCACCCTCTTCACCGACCCCTTCTTCCCCCACCTCATCCAGGGCATGGCCGAGGCCTGCAACGCCCATCGCTACCACCTGATGCTCTCCCTCTTCACCGGGCGGACCGACCAGGAGAGCCTCTACCGTCGGGTGTTGCGCAGCGGCACGCTGGACGGTGTGGTCGTGGCCTCGACGACGCTGGACGACCCCCTCATCCCCCGCCTGCTCCAGGAAAAGCTCCCCTTCGTCTCGGTGGGCCGTCACCGGGAGGCGGCGGTGAGTTACGTGGATGTGGACAACGTGGCCGGCGCCCGCCAGGCCGTGGAGCACCTGCTGCGCCAGGGCCACCGCCGGATCGCCACGGTGACCGGTCCGCTGGCGATGATGGCAGGCCGGGACCGGCTGGAGGGCTACCGCCAGGCCCTGGAGGCGCGGGGGGTGCCCGTGGACGATGCGCTCATCGCCGAGGGCGACTTTACCGAGGAGGGGGGGCGGATGGCGATGCAGCGGCTATTGCCCCACCGACCCACGGCCGTCTTCGTCGCCAGCGACACGATGGCCGTCGGCGCGATGAAGGCGATCAAGGAGGCCGGGCTGCGCATCCCCGAGGATGTGGCCGTGGTCGGGTTTGATGACCTACCCGTTGCCTCCATCGTTGAGCCGGCGCTGACCACCGTCCGCCAGCCTATCGAGCGGTTGGGGGCCACGGCGGTGGAAGTGCTGATCGGCCTGATCGAGCAGCAAGCCGAAGCGCCTCAGCACGTCATCCTGCCTACCCAGCTGGTCATCCGGGCCTCGTGCGGAGCGCTGAGCGGCTCCAGGGGCCTGGAATAAGGACGGCCCCCGACCCGAGAAGCCGGCCCTCCCGCTGATTGTCAGGAGCCCTTCGCCCCGGCAAGACCGTGCACCGCCGGAGCGCACGCCAAGTACACCCGTTTACCGGTCTCGAGTTCGTGAGAACCTTGCAAAGGAGGGAGTCACGATGAAACCACGGTGGTTGGTCCTGCTCAGCCTGGTGACGATCCTCGGGATGCTGGCGACTGCCTGCGGCAGCGCGACCCCTGAGGTCGTCGAGAAGACGGTCGTGGTGACCAAGGAGGTGGTCAAGGAGGTCCAGGTCACCAAGATCGTCCAGGGGAAGACGGTGACGGAGATCGTCACGGCCACACCGCCCCCGCCGGAGGAAGTCACCCTGAAGATCTGGATCATGCCCAACGGCCCAGACCCGTTGGGGGCCATCCAGACGGAGATTGACGAGTTCGAGAAGCTGCACCCCAACATCCGCATTGAGGCGGAGGTACTGGACTGGGGTTCGGCCTGGAGCAAGATCACCACGGCGGCCACCAGCGGCGAGGGGCCGGACATCTCCCAGCTCGGCACCACCTGGGTGGCGGCCATCGCCGCGATGGGGGCGCTGCGTCCCTTCACCGCCGAGGAGATCGCGGCGATGGGCGGGGCGGAGAACTTCGTCGAGGCCTCTTGGCAGACCTGCAACCCGGTGGGCAGCGGCTTCACCGTCGCCGTCCCCTGGTTCGTGGACACCCGGGCCATCATCTACCGCAAGGATGTGCTGGAGAAGGTGGGGCTGGACCCGGATGAAGCCTTCGCCACCTGGGACACCTTCGACGCCGCCCTGGCCCGCATCAAAGAAGCCAAGGAGGCGGGCGAGGTGGAGACCTATCCCATTGGCTTCCCCGGCAAGAACGACTGGAACGTGCTGCATAACTTCGCCCCCTGGGTCTGGGGAGCCGGCGGGGAGATGCTGAACCCGGGCAACACGGCGGCCGTCTTCAACAGCCCCGAGGCCATCGAAGGCTTCAAATTCTACGCCAGCCTCTTCACCAAGGGCTACACCCCGCCCGACGTGCTGGAGCTGAACAGCGCCCAGGTGGATGGGATGTTCCCCTCGGGTGAGGTGGCGATGATCATCTCCGGCCCCTGGATGGTGAAGAACAGCCGCACGCCGGAGGATAAGGGCGGGTTCGCCGGAAGTGTGGCGGCGGAGAACTTCGCCGTGCACGAGATCCCGGCGGGGCCGGCGGGCCGCTTCACCTTCGTCGGCGGCTCCGACCTCACCGTCTGGAACAGCAGCAAGCACCAGGAGGAGGCCGTCGAGTTCGTCAAGTTCCTGGTCAGCAAGGAGTCCCAGATCCGCTACGGCGGCAACATCGGCATGCTCCCGGCGGTCAAGGAGGCGCTGGCCGATCCCACCTTCAAGGACGACCCCGACTACGGCGTCTTCGTCCAAGCGGTGGGGCACGGCAAGTCCTACCCGGCCATCGCTGCCTGGGGGCCCATCGAGAGCGCGATGGTGAAGAACCTGGGGGCGCTGTGGGACGATGTGGCCGGCGTCAACGGCCCCTTCGACCCCGACACGATGATCCCGGCCCGCCTGGACGCGGCCAAGCAGGAGGTGGACGCGCTGCTGGCCGCCGGTGGCGGCTAGAGGAGAGGCCACGGGAGGGGGATGGGGGCCGACGCCGGCCCCCATCCTCACCTCTCCGTCGGCGGGAGGGAGGACGATGGCCACCTCAACCTGGAGGCCAGCCCGACGCAATGGGTTGTGGCAGCGCATCCGCAAGCACCGCTTCGCCTACCTGCTGACCGCGCCCACGGCGCTGGCGATGCTCGGTGTGCACTTCATCCCCACGCTGCTCGCCTTCTACATGTCCTTCCTGCGGCTCAACCAGTTCACGCTGGGGCGTTTCCTGCGGGCTCCCTTCGTCGGGCTGGCCAACTACGCGCTGATCTTCTCCTCGCGCAACAACGCCCTGGTGGCCGGCATCAACAACGCCGCCCGCAACACCCTCATCTACGCCGTGGCCGTCAACGTCGGGACCCTGGGGATCGGAATCGTCCTGGCCCTGCTGCTCAACCGCCGTTTCCGGGGGCGCGGGATCGCCCGCACGCTGATGCTGCTCCCTTGGGTCGTCCCCACCTACGTCGTCGGCATGCTCTGGGGGATGATGTGGCTGCGGGACCGGGGGATCATCAACACCATCCTGGTGGACTGGCTGCACCTGCTCTCCCAGAAGCCCTTCTGGCTCATCGGGCGCAACACCCTCTGGGCCATCATCATCCCCACCATCTGGCGGCAGCTCCCCTTCAACACGATCATGCTCCTCTCCGGCCTGCAGATGGTCCCCGAGGACCTCTACGACGCCTCGGCCATTGACGGCGCGTCCGCCTGGCAGCAGTTCTGGTACATCACCCTGCCCCTCCTCAAGCCCGTCGTCGCCATCGTGCTGCTATGGGGGGCGATCTTCACCTTCTTCGGCTACAACATCGTCATCATGATGTTCGGCAACGGGGGCGGCTTCCCCGGCGAGTGGGGTGACCTGCTGATGCCGGCCATCCAGCGCCAGTCCTTCGGCTACTGGATGTTCGGCCTGGGCTCCGCCGTCTCCATCCTGATGATGCTGGTGATGATGCTCTTCGTCGGGATCTGGTACCGCGTCTTCCGGGTCTCCCTGATCCAGGAGTGAGAGGTGATGATGGACTGGCAACGTCTGGGGCCTCGCCTGCGGCGCTTCCTTGCCCACCGCTTCGCCGACCTGCTGTTGATCGCGCTCCTGGTGCTCATCCTCTTCCCCATCTTCTGGATGTTCGTCTCCTCGTTCAAGACCAACCAGGAGATCTTGGAGAGCCGGACGGTCCTGCCGTCGCGGTGGCAGTTGCGCAACTACGTGGACCTGTGGGAGCAGGTCAACTTTGGCCTCTACTTCAGGAACAGCCTCATCGTCTGCGGGACGACGATGATCGTGGTCACGCTGCTGGCCACCTTCTCCGGCTACGCCCTGGCCCGTTTTCGCTTTCCCGGCGCCGATGCCTTTGGGATGGCCGTCCTGGCGACCCAGTTGATCCCCGGCATCCTCTTCCTGCTTCCCCTCTACCAGATCTTCGTCTTCGTCAAGAACAGGCTGGGGGTGCCGCTGATCGGCACGAACCTGGGGGCCATCATCCTCTACATCGCCTTCTTCCTCCCCCTGAGCCTCTGGATCTTACGCAGCTTCTTCGCCTCCATCCCTCGAGAGCTGGAGGAGGCCGCCCTGATAGACGGCTGTACCCCCTTCGGGGCCTTCTGGCGGGTGGCGCTGCCCCTGGCCGCGCCGGGCATCGTGGCCACGGCCATCTACGTCTTCCTCACCGCCTGGGACGAACTGCTCTTCGCCTGGGTGCTGAACGTGAAGACGATCCCCGTGGGCATCCGCCTCTACGTGGGGCAGTACGTCAACCGCTTCGACCTGATGATGGCCGCCTCGGTGGTGGTCACGCTGCCGGTGCTGATCACCTTCTTCCTGATGCAGCGGCAGATGATCAGCGGGCTGACCGCCGGCGCGGTGAAGGAGTGAGGCCGGGGGCCGGACCGGGGGATTTCCGGGGCGGCGTTGGCCCCTGTTGGCCCTTTTCCCCCCCGGATGTATAATGTGTCTGCTGCGTAACCTACTCAGCAGACACTACTCAGGGGAGGGGAGACGTGGACTTCGTTGACCGAGAGCGCGAACTGGCTGCCCTGGAGCAGCTGTGGATCGAGGCCGAACGGGAGGCCCAGTTGGTCGTCGTCTACGGCCGGCGCCGTATTGGGAAGACGGCGTTGCTCCGACGCTTCACCCAGGGCAAGCCGACGGTCTTCTGGACGGCGGAGAGGACTTCAGCGGCCCGTCTGTTAGGTGGACTCTCCCGGGCGCTCTGGCGCTACGCCCACCCCGACCTCCCGCCCGAAGCGGACTTTACCTTCGCCTCCTGGGAACAGGCCCTCCAGTACGCCGCTCAGTTGGCCCGGAAACAACGCCTGGCCCTTATCATAGACGAGTTCCCCTATGCCGCCGAGGCGGTGCCGGCCTTGCCCTCCCTACTCCAGCGGCTGTGGGATGAGACGTTGGCCCGGACCCACCTCTTCCTGGTGTTGTGCGGCAGTTCCATCAGTATGATGGAGCAGCAGGTGCTGGGATACCGGGCCCCGTTGTACGGACGGCGCACCGGTCAACTCCTCCTGCGTCCGCTGACCTTCGCCGACGCACGACGCTTCTTCCCGGCCTACAGCCCTGTCCAGCAGGTCACGGCCTGGGCTATCCTGGGCGGGATGCCCGCCTACCTGCGCCAGTTCTCCGACCGCCGTCCGATTATGGTCAACATCCGGGAGCGGATCTTGGAGCCCTCTTCGTTCCTGTACTACGAACCCCGCTTCTTGGTCTACGCCGAGCTCCGGGAGCCCCGCACGTCGCTGGCCATCCTGGAGGCTCTTGCCACCGGTCACCACCGCCCTTCCGACATCGCCCGGGTGACGGGGCTGGAGCGGGGGCTGGTGAGCCGCACGCTTTCCACCTTGCGCGACCTGCACCTGGTGGAACGGGAGGTCCCGGTGACGGAGCCCTACCCCCACAAGAGCCGTAAGGGACGCTATCGGATCAGCGACGCCTTCCTGCGCTTCTGGTTCCGCTTTGTGTGGCCCTTCCAGGACCGCTTGGACGTGGGAGAGACGGCGGCGGCAGAAGAGGCCCTGCGGGAGCAGTTGCCCGCCTTTGTCGGTCACGCCTTCGAGCGCCTCAGTCAGGAGTGGCTGCGACATCAGGGAGCAGCGGGCCGGCTGCCTTTCGAGCCGGATCGCATCGGCGAGTGGTGGGACCGTCAAGGGCAGGTAGATGTGGTGGCGCTGAACTGGGCGGAGCGGGTGATCTTGCTGGGAGAGGCGAAGTGGCTCAACCGCCCCGTCGGCCTTGAGGTCCTGGAGAGCCTGAAACGTCGAGGGAACAGGGCCGTCCCCGATCCATCCTGGACGGTGCATTACATCCTTTTCTCCCGCAGCGGTTTCACGACGGAGCTGCGGCGTCGGGCTGAGAGCGAGCGGCTGATGCTGGTTTCGCTGGAGGAGATGGTCACCTGATGCACCGAGCGCTCTGGCCTCTGCTCATCCTCGTCGTTCTCTGCACTACCTGTCACCCTACCACCAAGGAGCACCCTATGACACCGACCTCGTCCGTCCGACGGCCGGCCGGGATCCCGGCGGCCGCCTGGTCCCGCCCCATCGGCCTGCCGGTGGAACACCCCTCCCGTCCTCGCACCGACTACCCCATCATTGACGACGGTCCCTTCCAGGGGGTCCCCCTGGGCGGGATCGGAGCCGGCACCATCGGGCGCACCTACCGGGGCGACTTCGCCCGCTGGCACCTGGAGCCCGGTCGCCACCGCTACGAGCCGCTGCCCGCCAACATGTTCTCCGTCTACATGCGCCAGGGGGATCGGACCGTCGTCCAGGCCCTGTGGACGGAAGCGCCGCGCACCTTCCTCCAAGCCTGGCGCTGGCGCTACCCCGTCGGGGCCGGCACCTACTACGCCCTCTACCCCCGTGCCTGGTTCGTCTACGACTGGGACCGCTTCCCCGCCCGCCTGACCGTCGAGCAGTTCTCGCCCATCATCCCCCACAACTACCGGGAGAGCAGCTATCCCGTCGCCCTCTTCCTGTGGACGGCGGAGAACCCCACCGATGGGCCCCTCACCCTGGGCATCCTCTTCACCTGGCAGAACCTGCTGGGGCGAGGGCAGGAGCAAGACTTCCTGGCCGGCCACGTCAACCAGGCCCGCCGCGAGACGCTGGACGCGGGGGAGATGGTCGGCGTCCTGCTCCAGGACGGAGGTGAGGCGGTCACCGAGGGCTGGCAGGGCTCCTTCGCCATCGCCGCCCTCCAGACGCCGGGGGTCCGGGTCACCTACCGCAGCCGCTTCCGGGTCAACGGGGATGGGGCGGAGCTCTGGGGCGACTTCGCCGCCGACGGCCGGCTGGACGACCGGGACGACGCCACCCCTTCGACGATGGGCGAGATCATCGGCGCCGGCATCGCCGTCACCTTCAACCTGGCTCCCGGCGAGCGCCGACAGGTTCCCATCGTCCTGGCCTGGGACCTACCCATCGCCCAGTTTGGGGAGGGGGATCGCTGGTACCGGCGCTACACCGCCTTCTTCGGCGTCTCCGGGCGCAACGCCTGGGCCATCGCCCGGGAGGGGCTGACGCGCTACGCCGACTGGCGGGAGCAGATCATCGCCTGGCAACAGCCCATCCTGGAGGACCCCGCCCGCCCCGACTGGTACAAGCAGGCCCTCTTCAACGAGCTCTACTTCATCGCCGACGGGGCGACGGCCTGGGTGACCGGCCCGGTGGACGGCACGCCGGACGACCCCGCCGAGATGGGCCACTTCGCCCAGATCGAGTGCTACGACTACCCCTACTACGAGACGCTGGACGTCCGCTTCTACGGCTCCTTCCCCCTGCTGATGCTCTGGCCGGCGCTGGAGAAGCAGGTGATGCGGGACTTCATCCCCACGGTGCAGCAGACCGACCCGACGCTGCGCCGCATCGTCAGCAACGGGGCTCAGGCCCCCCGCAAGGTGGCCGGTGCCGTCCCCCACGACCTGGGGATGCCCTCCGAAGCCCCCTGGCGGCGGACCAACGCCTACGACTTCCAGGATGCGAACCTCTGGAAGGACCTGAACAGCAAGTTTGTCCTGCTTCTCTACCGGGATTACCGAGCGACGGGGGATCGGTCGCTGGTGGAGGCGGGGTGGCCGGCCGTCCAGGTGGCGCTGGACTACCTGAAGGGCTTCGACCGGGATGGGGATGGGCTGCCGGAGAACGACGGGCTGCCCGACCAGACCTACGACACCTGGCCGATGCGCGGGGCCAGCGCCTACTGCGGCGGCCTCTGGATGGCGGCGTTGGAGGCGGCGGTGGAGATGGCCCGGCTGGTGGGGGACGAGACAGCGGCCCGCCGGTACGCCGGCTGGCTGGCCCAGGCCCAGGCCAGCTATGAGGCCAAGCTGTGGAATGGGCGCTACTACGACTACGACACCGACGGCTCCCACCGCGACAGCCTGATGGCCGATCAGTTGGCCGGTCAGTGGTACGCCGACCTCTGCGGGCTTCCCCCCGTCGTGCCCGACGACCACGTGCGCTCCGCCCTGGAGGCCATCTACCAGGCCAACGTGCTGGGCTTCGCCGGGGGGCAGATGGGGGCCGTCAACGGCACCCGGCCCGACGGCTCTGTGGACCGCAGCGCCGACCAAGCCGAGGAGGTGTGGACAGGGGTGACCTACGGCCTGGCCGCCTTCCTGCTTCAGCGAGGGATGGAGGAGGCCGCCTGGCGGACCGCCTGGGGGGTCTACCGCGTGACCTACGAGACGGGCGGGCTCTGGTTCCGCACGCCGGAGGCCTGGGATGAGCAGGGGCGCTTCCGGGCCTCGATGTACATGCGCCCGGGCGCAATCTGGGCAATGGAATGGGCACTCTCCAAAGATATGGGTAATCACCACTTCTCTGAGCCATTGCCACCCCCTGCAATTTGAGGTAGAATGTTAGAGGATGCCTTGTCTAGCGATAGAGGCTCTGCGGCCCCAACAACTGTTCGGGCAATCCGGGGGAGGACACGGCGTCCCCGGCGACCTCGAAGGGCTGAGGATTGAGCGCTGATAACCGTGGGGATGGGACAACTGGGGACAGGGAGAGGGGATAAGAGGAAAGGGAGACGGATCAGCCGGCGCCGTTTTCTCCGCGAGGCAGCGGCCGCGGCGGCATGGCTGGTGACGGCCAGCCTACGGAGCAGTCCCCTGGACGCCCAACCCCCTCCTCCCTCCCCCCACACCGTCCAACCCCCCGACGAGTACCGGAGCTTCCTCCCCTACGTGGCCCGGCCCAAGATGCCCCACGGCCCTTCCAAGCTGGGTGTCCACACCATCCGCCCCGATGGAGCGATGGACTTGATCCAGCGGGTCAGCGAGGCCGGCGGCCACGTTGCCCTGGTCAAGGGACTGGACAACCTGGGCCATCTGCGGGAGGTCAAGGAGGTCTCCCCCCAAACGGTACGGATAGCTCGCTGGAACGACCCCTGGTGGAGCGGGATTGAGGCGGAAGGGGACCCGGCCGAGAAGGCGCGAGAACGGATGGACTGGCATATGGGCCGATGGGAGTCCGATCGAGAGTGGGTGGACTACTGGGAAGTGCTCAACGAGCCGGACCCACCGTCGGTAGACGGCCATCGCTGGCTGGCCGACTTCTACATCGCCTGCATGGAGATCGCCGAGGAGAACGGCTACAAGCTGGCCCTCTTCTCCTACAGCGTGGGGGTGCCCGAGTGGGAGGAGTGGGAGGCGATCGTGCAGACAGGGGTCTTCGCACAGGCCAAGGCGGGCGGCCACATCCTGGCGCTGCACGAGTACAACTGGCCCCATATGGACGAGCGGTGGGGTGAGCCGCTGCCCGGGCGCACCCTGGGGCTGGACCGAGGGGTGCTTACCGGGCGCTACCGCTACCTCTACGAAGACTTCCTGATCCCCCGTGACGAGGTGATCCCCCTGGCCATCACCGAAGGGGGATACGATCCTTCGGTGGTCGGTCAGGGCTGGGATGAGAACTGGAAGGAGCGCTTCGTCCCCGAGATGGCCTGGTACGACGGCAAGCTGCGGGAGGACGACTACGTCCTGGGCTGCGCCCTCTTCACCCTGGGGGGCGTAGGCATCTGGCGAGACTGGGATTACAGCGATCTGCTGGACGAACTGGGGGATTACATCATCTCCCTCAAGGATCAGCCCGACGAAGACGAGGACGACGAGGAAGACTAACGCCTCACAGGCGGGCGATCAGCTCCCCCCGGCGGAAGGTGCGCTTCCCCCACCACAACAGGGCCGCATCCACACCCCACAGCAGCAAGCCCAGCAGCAGCACCAACCCCGTGCTAAAGTAGAGCACCCCCGCCGCCTGTCCGACGACCAGCAGGACGAGGGGCAAGACGACGGCACCCCCCAGTTGGTAGGCTTCCTGGAACCCCCGAACCCGCCCGGAGATCAGGACCATCGTGCCCAGCCCCAGGCCGGCCACGGCCGGCGTTACCCAGATCACCAGCACCAGCCACATCCCGTTGGGGAAGAGGAGCCGCCCCATCACCGGCCAGGCGGTCAGGTTGGCCACCAGTCCGTAGAGGACGAAGCCTCCTAGCGCCACCCCGACCGCCGGCAACCAGGCGGAGAGCAGTTTGCCCAGGAAGAGCTCCCCGTCGGTCGTGGGGGTGTAGAGCAACGCCTCTAGGGTCTTGCGCTCCTTCTCACCGGCGAAGCTGTCCGCCGCGATGACGCTGGAGACCATCAGGGGGATGATCAGGTAGAGAGGGGCCAGGAAGTAGACCAGGGCCAGCACGGTCCAGCGTTGGGCGTCATCTAGGCCGGCCAGTTTGGCCTGCAGGCCCGGCGGCATAGCGGCCATGAAGCGCTCCATATCGTCCAGGGAGGTAGTCGGCAGGCCCGTGGCCGTCGGGGCTAGGACGACCAGCGCCGGCAGGACCACCAGGATGATCGCCGGGACCAGGATGAGCGGCAGGAGGACACCCCGGCTGCGGGCGACGACGGTCAGGTCCTTGCGGACGATGGCTTTGACGGCGCGCCAGTTCACGTCAGCACCTCCTCGCCACCGTGCAGGGCGAAGTAGACGTCTTCCAGGGTCGGCTCCTGGGGCGTCACCCGGTAGAGTCGCACGCCGGCCTCCACCAGCGCCGTCACCAGGTCGGGGATGGCCTCCCGGTCGGGCAGCCGGACGATGGCAACAGGTTCACGCCACTCGACCTCGCCGTCCTGCGAGACCCTCCGCAGGAGATCCAGGGCGGTGGGCGCAGTAGCGGGGACCAACTCGACCTCCAGGCACAGGCCGCGCCATAAGCGGTGGGCCAGTTCCGCCGGCGTTCCCACGGCCAACAGACGCCCGTGCTCCAGCACAGCGACCCGGTCGCACAGGCGCTGGGCCTCGGCCAGGTTGTGGGTGCAGAGGAAGACCGTGCGTCCGGTCTCCCGGCTCAAGCGGGCAATCATCCCCCGGACGCGGCGGGCGGCCATCGGGTCCAGGCCCGCCGTCGGCTCGTCCAGGAAGAGGAGTTCCGGCTCGTGGAGCAGGGCGCGGGCCAGGGCCAGCCGTTGCTTCATCCCCTTGCTGTAGCCTCCCACCAGATCGTCGGCCCGGTCGGTCAACTCAAAGATCTCCAGGAGCGCCTCGATCCGACGGGGAACCTGATCGGCGGGGACACCGTACAGGTCGGCGTAGAGGAGCAAGTTCTCGCGGGCGGTCAGCCGCTCGTCCAGGGAAGGGGTCTCCGGCAGCACGCCGACCCGTCGGCGCAGGGCGGGGCCATCCTTCACCGGATCGAGGTCCAGCACGCGGGCCGAGCCGCTGCTGGGAAGCAGTACGCCGTTGAGCAGCCGCACCGTGGTAGTCTTGCCGGCACCGTTGTGCCCCAGGAAGCCGAAGACCTCCCCGGCGTAGACTTCCAGGGTCAGACCGTCCACGGCCACCGTGCCGCCAAAACGGCGGGTGAGGTTGTGCGTCTGGATCACTGGCTGCATAGCCAAAACCACGCCTCTACGAGGGAAGCGGTTTGACGCCCCAGGGGGAGCAGGCTATAATCAAGACACAAAAACCTTGATGCCTTCCCGCAGATTTTGACCGCTTCTAGGTTCGCCCCATCGGATACCGTTCCAGCAAGGCCGGACAAGCCCCCAGGGAAGGCTACCTTGACCCGGAGGGCAGCTATGCCTACCATCACCATTGAAGTGCCGGACTCCCTAGCCGAGCGGCTGACTCCCTATCAGGAGCGCCTGGCCGAGATTTTGGCCTTGGGTTTGGGTGAGATGTCCCCTCTACCCGGCCAGGTGTATCGCTACATCCTGGAGTTCCTCGCCAGCGATCCCAACCCTGAAGAGTTGATCGCCTTTCGTCCCACCCAGGAGATGCAAGACCGATTGCGCATCCTATTGGAGCGAGAACGTGCTGGTGTGCTAACCGACATGGAGCGGGCTGAGTTGGACGAGTACGAACGCATCGAGCATATTGTGATCCTGTTCAAGGCCCAAGCAATGCGAGAGTCCTCCCACAGCTAATGAGCATAACAGCTATTCCCGCCAGCTTGCGGCGTCAAGTCGCTGCCCGCGCACACCACTGTTGTGAATATTGCCTGCTGCCGGATGCCCTTTCCTTCTACCCTCATGAGGTGGACCATATTGTCGCTGAGAAGCACGGAGGGGCAACTGACTTGGACAACCTAGCACTGGCTTGCTGGCGTTGCAATCGCCATAAGGGTACGGACCTGACATCCATAGACCCTGAGACGGGTACCATCACCCCACTGTTTAATCCCCGCACCCAGCAATGGCAAAACCATTTTCGCCTTCACGGTGCTGTCATCGAGCCCCTTACCCCTGAAGGGCGGGTCACCGTCTCCTTGCTCCAGTTGAATCATCCTGACCGTGTTGAAGAGCGCGGGGTCCTCATAGCCAAAGGGCTTTATCCGCCTTCTCACATATCACTGCCCGATCCCGGATGATAAGTAGATGCGTGTCCGGGATGCTGCCTTGCCCATCCGCTCCAAAGCTAGCCAACGCAGTATGGTGTGTTTGCCCAGTCCCAGCCGATGCCGGCGATGGCCTGGCCGCAGCGCGGACACCGCCCGTCGGCCACGGCGTAGTGGACCAGGTCGAAGCCGTAGCGGGCGATGAGCAGGGAGCCGCATTGGGGGCAGTAGGTGTTGTCATAGGGATGACCGGGGACGTTGCCTACGTAGACGTAGTGAAGCCCGGCCTCCCGCCCCAAAGCCCACCCCCGCTCCAGCGTCGCGGTCGGCGTCGGCGGTGCGGTGAACCGATAGGCCGGGTAGTAACCGCTGACGTGCCAGGGCGTCTCCGGCCCCAGCTCCTCGACGATGCGCCGGGCGATGCCGGCGAGGCAGGCGTCGCTGTCGTTGACGCCGGGGATGACCAGCGTGGTGATCTCCAGGTGCACCCCTAGGTCGCGGGCCTGGCGGCACCGGGCCCAGACCTTCTCCACATCCACGCCCCGCCCATATCGCCGGACGGCCTCAGCATCCCCCTTGATGTCCACGTTCATCGCATCCAGCCCCGCCTCAACCAGTAGGTCCAGCGCCTCGGCGGTCATATAGCCGTTGGTGACGTAGGTGTTGTACATCCCCTGAGCCCGGGCCAGCCGGAAGATGTCCAGCGACCACTCCAAGGAAAGGGTCGGTTCGTTGAAACTGATGGAGGTCCCCTGGCAGCCTCGGCGCAGCGTCTCCTGGACAAAGGCTTCTGGGGAGAGAGGGGAGCCTTGGGCCGGCGGTGCCGCCTTGCTGATCTCCCAATTCTGACACCAGGGGCAGCCGAAGTTGCAGCTCCAGCTTCCGGCCGTCAGCGCCCGGCTGCCCGGGTAGAAATGGTAGAGGGGCTTCTTCTCGATGGGGTTGGCCGAGAGGGAGGAGACCGCCCCGTAGACCAGTGTGTAGAGGGTCCCCTGTCGGTTCACCCGGGTACGGCACCAGCCCTTTCCTCCCTCGACCAGCAGGCAACGCCGCTCGCAAACCCGGCAGCGCACCTTCCCGCCGACCGACTCCTGCAGCAAAGCCTTTCGGACAAAGGGAGATGACATCGTTCCCTACCGAGCAACCCTCCTCCCGGCCCTACCCCTGTCCAGTATACCATCCCCCGTGCCCAACGTCAATGAGCGCGCATTGTCAGGGCTTTTGGGTGCTCTAGCGATGGGGCTTTCCCTGTCCCCCGGACCCGTGATCCAGTGTCAAGGGGTGAAGCCTTGAAAAAACCCCGGTTATGACCTCTCTCCTCTTGTGCTTTTCCCCCACTATGGGGTATAATAGGAGCACCTGTCTCTGTCGCCAACCGCTACGCCGCTGGTCGCTATGTCGCCAACCACTACGTCACCAGCCGCTATACCGCTAACCACCACGCCGTTGTGCCCAAGGACGGCTCTATGGAAATCCTCTGGTACGGACACAGTTGCTTTCGCCTGAGCGAGCGGGGTAAGCCCAGCGTCATCACCGACCCTTACGACGAGAGCATCGGCTACTCCGTCCCCCGTTGGCGGGCCGACGTGGTGACGGTGAGCCACGAGGCTCCCGGCCACGCCAACGTCAAGGCGGTGAAAGGGCGCCGCCAGGTCTTCACCGGTCCTGGGGAGTACGAAGTCGGCGGCCTCTTCATCACCGGCATCCGCACCTATCGGGACACCCAGAAGGGCCGGAAGAAGGGAACCAACACCGTCTACCTCTTCGACTTCAACGGCCTGACCATCTGTCACCTGGGGGACCTGGGCCACGTCCCCACCCAGGCCCAGGTGGAGGCCCTGAGCGCTGTGGACATCCTGCTGATCCCCGTCGGGGGGGGCGGCGGCCTCAACGCCGCCCAGGCCTCCGAAGTGATCAGCTTGCTAGAACCGCGCATCGTCATCCCGATGCACTACAAGACCAAGGCGACCCGGCTGAAGCTGGAGCCGGTGAGCCGCTTCCTCAAGGCGATGGGGTTGGGCAAGATCGCCCCCCAGCCCTCGCTCAAGGTGACCGCCGGCCAACTGCCCGAGGAGACCCAGGTGGTCCTCCTCGACTACGTCCGGTGAGGGGCGTTTCCGGTTCAGGCGTTCCCTTGCCCCCCCCGCCGGAGCCCAAAGCGCGGAGTTTGGGAGAAGATGGCGACAACCGAGGCCCCTTCCATCCCCTTGGTGGACGAAGAGCGCTTGGTCGAGTTCCTGGCCACACAGCCGGACGTGGTGGCGGCCTACCTCTTCGGCTCTGCGGCCCGGGGACAGGCCACTCCCCACTCGGACGTGGACATCGCCCTGCTCCTCCGCGAGGTGGACCGCGAGACGTTGTGGGAGCGGAGGCTGCAACTGATGGGGGAGTTGGAGCGGTTCGGAGATCGGGTGGACGTCGTCGTCCTCAACCTCGCCCCCTTGCTCCTCCAGCACCGGGTGTTGAGCGAGGGCCGGCTGCTCTACGAGGGCGATCGGCCGGCCCGGGTGGAGTTCGAGGTCCGGGTGGGGAAGCGCTACGCCGACTACCGGCCCACCCTTGAGTTCTTCAAGCAGGCCCTCTTCCAAGAGATCCGGGAGGGAAGGCTCGGTGGACGCCGATGAAGTCATCCTCGAGCGCCTGCTGATGCTGCGTGACGAGGTCGCCTACCTGAAGCGGGAGCGCGATGGCCTGTCCGGGTTCGAGGCCTATCGGGACGACAAGCGGTTGCGTCGGGCCGTTGAGCGCTCCCTCCAGGTCGCCATCGAAGCCTGTCTGGACATCGGCAGGCGCATCATCGCCCTGGAGGGGTTCCGCTACCCCCAGAGCAACCGGGAGGTCTTCCAAATCCTGTCGGAGGAAGGCGTGGTCCCTTCCGGCCTGTTGCCAACGCTGCTGAACATGGCCCGCTTCCGCAACCTGATCGTCCACGATTACGCTCGGATTGACGACGAAGTGGTATACGGCATCCTCAAGCGACGCCTGGAGGACCTGGAAGCCTTTGCAGCGGTGGCAGAGTCCTACCTGGAGCGCCGGAGCGGGAGGCGCCCGAGGAGAAGCCCTGGAGAAACCATCAGCGACGAGGAGCAGGAACGATGAGATGGCCTTCGGCCCCCATCCCCCCTTCCTCAACCCTTAGCCCTCAGACCTCGAGGCCATCCCCCATCCCTTGGCCCTCGGGATGGCCGCTCTTGTTGCTTTTCCTCCTGCTGTTGGCCTTCGGCGGGGGGTGCCGCCGGCAGCCGGAGGGACCGGAAGCCCAACTGGAGAAGGCCCGTCAGTCCCTGGAGGCCGGTCGGGTGGACGAGGCGATCGGCGAACTGGAGACGATCATCGCCCAGGAGCCGAACCACCTAGAGGCCCGCCTGCTCCTGGGCGAGGCCCTGGGGAAGGCCGGGCGCTGGTCGGAGGCGGTGGAGCAGTACCAGGCGGCCACCGTCCTACACCCGGACGCCGCCGAAGCCTTCTACGGCCTGGGTCAGGCCGCCTTCCAGGCCGACCAGATGGAGAAGGCCCTCACCGCCTTCGCCCAGGGGGTCCGCCTGGACCCCGATGGACAGGACGCCTACGCCGATGCCATCGCCCAGGTCGCTCAGGCCGGCCTGGAGGCCGGAGAGCGCCAACTGGAGAACGGAGAGATCGCCTCGGCCATCACCCTCCTCCAGGCGGTCACCCGCCTGGCCCCCGACCAAACCCGAGCCCACTTCCTCCTGGGCAACGCCCTGGTCCAGAGCGGCAACCCGGCCAACCTCCCCCAGGCCGTTGAGGCCTATCAGCAGGTCCTGAAGCAAGAGCCGGACAATGCGGCGGCCCAAACCAACCTAGGCGTCGCTTACTACCAGATGGGGGAGTTGGACAAAGCTGTCGCCGCTTACCGAGATGCACTGGCCCTGGACCCGGAGGATGCGGAGACCCACTATCTCCTAGGCGCGGCCCTGCTCCAAAAGGAACAGCTTGAAGAGGCCCGGCAGGAGTTCGAGACCGCGCTGGCCCAGGATGCCCAACTGGCGCCGGCCTACATCGGCCTGGGGAACCTCTATTTGCTTCAGGGAAACCCCAAACAGGCGGTGGCCTACCTGGAGCAGGCCCGCCCGCTGGCCCCCAATTCCCCGGAACTCTACTTCGCCTTGGGCCAGGCTCACGCCCAACTGGGCCAGAAAGAGGAAGCCCGAGCAGCGCTCCAGCAGTTCCTCTCGCTGAACCCCCCCCAGATGTGGCGCGAGCAGGGGGAGAAGCTGTTGCAAGAACTGGGAGAGTAGCGAATTGCGGATTGCGAATTGCAAATTGCAGATTGCGAATTGCAAATTGCAACTTGCAACTTGCAACTTGCAGCCTGTAGCTTGTGGATTGTAGGCGGATTGCAGATGGCAGGCAGATTGCCGATGGCAGATTGTAGTGGCAGATCGTAGAAGGAGGCCCTGATGCACCGATCTTCTCGTCCCATCCGCTTCTATGGGTCGCTCATTGTTGCGTTGGTGGTTCAGATGTTGCTGCCTCTGGGGTCGGTCGGCATCGGCGCCGGCGTGGAGGCATTCTCGCCGGACCTGGTGCCCTACGGCGGGCAAAGGGTCTCCCCGCTCCCGGCCTGGTTCGCTCCGCCGCCCCGCCCCAGCCAACAAGGGTCCACCCCTACCTTAAGCAAGAGCGCCTCGGTAGCCACAGCGATCCACGGGGACACTTTCCAGTACACCTTTGTCTTCACCGTCCCGCCGGGCTTCGCGCTGACCACGCTGGAGGACATCCTGCCCTCTTACCCCCCTCTGGCCTTCATCGCGAACACCCACACAGGCCCCACGCCGCTCACCCCGGGCACGCCCGACGTGGGGACCATCACCCCCACCCTCTCCAGCGGCAACCGATGGGCCACTTGGGTCCTGAGCCCCACCATCGTCAACAACAGCAGCCAGGACTACGTCTACCAGATCACCATCTACGCCTGGGTCAGCGGTCAAGGCTGGGGCACTGCGGCCAACAACGCCAGCCTCTCCTGGACGACGGGCGGGCCGGCCACCGCGTCCACCAGCGTGCAGGTCCAGCACCCCGACATTGAGCGCCAGGTGATCGGGGTCTCGCCCTACGAGACGGCCTCCAACCCATCGCCCCCTGACCGTTACCTGGACGGCTTGCGGGCCGGCGACGTGGTGACCTTCTACCAGATCGTGACCAACACCACGACCAACTACGGCAGCGACGTCAGCCCGGCCTACGACCTGAGCCTCCAGTTTCAGTTGCCTGACTGGCTCGCCTTTGGCGGGATGGTCAGTTCCCACGCTGCGCCCATCACCTCTACCGGCGGCAGCGGCCTGAACCGCTACACGCTGCTGGAGTGGCGGGCGACCAGCCTCTCCGGGGGCAACGAGTCTGCACTGAACCAACTGGACCCCGGCGGGAGCCTCACCATCGTCTTCACCGCCACGGTCAAGGACAACGTGGCCGCCGGCCGGGACAACAACGCCCAACTGGACCTGAGCTACTACGACCGCTCCGGCGGCACCTCCCACTCCCTCACGGGCCTTCAGTTGACCTTGCGTTCGGCGGCCCCGACGCTCCAGAAGCTGGAGACGGACCTGGCGCCGGTGGGGGCGACGCGGGTGAACGATTACATCACCTACACCCTGGTGATCACCACCCCCGGCCCCGGCGTCACCCTCTACAGCCCCGACCCGCCGACCACGACCATCTGGGTCCGGGATACGCTGCCCGACGGGCTGCACTACGTCACCGGCCTGTACACGCCCGCCGGATGGACGGGGCCGGTCACCTCGCCGTCGGGCGGCAGCACCCTCATCGAATGGCGCTGGGCCGACGGTGACATCACCCAGACGGTCGTCTACACCTTCCAGTTCCTGGCCCAGGACGCGGGCCTGTATGCCAACGGCACCCCCATCCCCCGAGCCCAGTCCCTGAGCAATCGGTTTGACCTCTACTGGTACACCCACGACGCCCAGCAACTCAGCAGCCTGGCGAGCGTAGCCGTCAACCACGTGCGCCCAGACATCCAGCCCACCAAGAATGCCAGCCCCCCCAGCCTGAGCGGGGGAGGGGAGCAGGTGGTCTGGACCATCTCCAACCTGTCCAACAGGACGCCCTACGGTGAGACGGCCTACAACATCGTCATCAGCGACTCGCTGCCGCCCGGCTTCACCCTGGTGGGCGCCTCGCCGCCCGGCTACACCACGGCGACCCTCGGGGGCCGCACCGTCATCACCTGGGGGCCCTACATCAGCCTGACCGCCGGGAGCAGCTTGACCGACCACGTGATCACCTCGACGGCCCCCGCCATCCTGCCGGCGGGCCAGGGCTACCTGAACGAGGTGAGCGTCTTCTACACCAACACGCTCCCCTACACGAACACGGCCTCCCGGTCCGTGGCCGCGCCAGCCCCCGTCCTCCAGAAGAGCGTCTCCCCCGCGGGGGATGTGCGGGTGGGCGAGCACCTCTACTACACTTTGACCGTGGAGATCGCCCCGGGCGCGGTGGCCTACTGGCCCCGCTACCAGGACACACTGCCCTCAGGCATCCACTACGTCACGGGCACCCTCGCCATCACCAACACCTCCCTGATCTCCCCCCTCCTGGTGGAAGCGAGCGGAGGCCGGCAGCAGTTGACCTGGTACGTCAACACCCTCAGCAACCCAGCCTCCTCTCCCCTCTGGGTGACGGCGACCTTCCAGGCCCGGGTGACGGCGACCGACACCAATGGTGTCGGGCTCTACGTGACCACCAGTGACCTCCAAGGAGGGCCGAACGTCGGGAACCGATTCAACCTGGCCTGGTTCTACACCGACACAGCGGGGACGAGCAACTACGACGACAACCTAAACTCGTCATACACCTTTAACTACCTCATCCAGCCCTACCTGGTGGACCCCAGCTTCCCGGTGACCAAGGTGCTGGTCGCCCCACCCACGACCACCCTGGTCAGCGGGAGCACGCTCATCACCTACGCGCTGACGGTCTATAACACCGGGCGGGCCTCGGCCTACGACGTGGTGCTCAGCGATACCCTCCCCTGGGGGCTGGAGTTCGTCACCTACACCGCCACGATGGTCAACCCCTACGGCGGGCAGGTCTACACGCCTACCTTCTCGGCAGAGCCATCCGTCGGCGTGACGGGCACCCTGGTCTGGCAGGTGGACGAGGTGCCGGGGAACGACGGCAACAACGCCGCCCGCCCCACCCACCTGACGCTGACCTACACGGTGCGGGCCCGCACCGACGTGGGGGCCGGCGCGCTGCTGACCAACAGCGCCCGGCTGATGGACTACACCAGCATGCCGGGCAACGTGCCCTTCGAGCGCCACTATGCCGCCCTCAGCGGCTACCCGGCCCTCACCGGCACCGGTCGGCTCCACACCACCGACGCCCTGCAGGTGGTCACCTCTTCTCTGACCAAGACGGCCTCCCTGGCCCAGGCCCCCCTGGGCAGCACCTTCGTCTACACCCTCACCGTCCCCGCCCCGGCCATCAACGCCACCTTCTACCAGGCGGTGATCACCGACGTGGTGCCGGACGCCTTCCAGATCACGGCGGTGGACGCTCCGGGCGGCAACATCGCTCAGACGGGCAACACCCTGGTCATCACCTACGCAGCGCTGTCCGGCACCCCGCCGACCGCCATCCACATCACCGTCACCGTCTGGCCCACGGCCACCTACGGAACCTACCTCAACGGCGTGACGATGACCTGGCAGACGGAGCCGGCGGGCGGGCTTCGGCACCAGACCACTTTCTCGGGAGCGCCGGTGACCATCATCGCGCCCAACGTGGCCCTGAGCAAGGGGGGGGACGCGGCAGCCCTGCCCGACCAGCCCGTGCGCTACACCATCGTCTACACCAACACCGGCCTGGCAACGGCCAACGGAGTGCGTATCACCGACACGCTGCCCCCCGGCGTGACCCTGCTGGGCTGGAGCGCCAGCCCCAGCCTGACCCTCCTCTCCAGCGATCCCTTGGTCTGGGATGTGGGCAACCTGGCAATGGGGGCCAGCGGGACCATCTGGATCACGGGGCGTGTCCCCCTGACCCAGCCGCTGGGCTCCCAGATCACCAACACGGCGGTCATCGCCACCGGTAGCGCCGGCGACAATCCGGTGGATAACCAGGGCACGGCGACCACCTCCATCGGTGCGGCCGTCCTGACCCTGGTGAAGAAGGACACCCCCGATCCCGTCTACAGCGGTGGGCGACTGACCTATACGCTCCGCGTGACCAACGAGGGGAACCTGACGGCGGTGGGGTTGATCGTCACGGACCGGGTACCCCTGAGCACAACGCTGCTCACGGCCGGCGGTGCGGCGACCCAGACCGGAGGTATCAGCGCGGGCAGCCTGATCACCTGGGATGTGGGGGACCTGCTGGTGGGCGATAGCTCGACCCTGTTCATGGTCGTGCAGGTGGGCAACGGGATCGTGACGGGCACGGTGCTGGTCAACGACCGGTACGGCGTCCAGGCCGGCCAGACGGTCACCCGCCCTGCCCCTCCTCCGGTGACGACGACCGTCTACGGTCGCCCGGTGCTCCTCCTGACCAAGGAGGCAGCCCCGAGTCCGGTGGAGCCGGAGCAGACACTCCGCTACACGCTGCGCTACACGAACGCGGGTACGGAGGACGCCCTTCAGGTGCGCATCACCGACGTCTTCCCCGCCGACCTCTTCCTGCAGGGTTGGAGCGCCGGTCCTGCCCTGACCCAGGTCTCTACGAACCCGCTGGCCTGGGACGTGGGCGAGCTGCCCGTCGGGGCCGGCGGCACCATCTGGATCACCGGGTACGTGCCTTCCACAATCGGGGTCCCTTCCCTGATCAACCAGGCCGCCATCGTCGGCCAGGGGCTTGATCCCGTCAGCGTCACCCTTGAGACGCTTATCGGTGGGCCAAAGTACGCTTATCTGCCGCTCATCGTGAAGGGATTCGAGGCCCTGCCCAACCTGATCGTCGCCTCCATTGCCGTCTCACCAACCACGCCGGTGGCCGGCCAGGCGACGGTGATCAGCGTGACCATCCGCAACGTGGGGAACGTGAGCACGCGCGATCCCTTCTGGGTGGACCTCTACGTAGACCCCAGCCACGCTCCCCAGCCCGGTGAATTGTGGAACGACGTGAGCAGCTACGGCAAGGCCTGGCTGGTCTATGACGCGCTGGCTCCAGGGGAGAGCTTGGTGCTCACCACGCTGGACCCCGACGATCCGCAGAACCCGGACGCCCGGTACAGCAACTGGCCCGGCTGGTTCGTCACGCCGGGGGACCATCTGCTCTACGCCCGGGTGGACAGCTACGAGGGGCCGGAGGGCTGGATCCCGGAGTTGGATGAGGGGGACAACGGGTACGGGCCGGTGACCGTCACCGTCACGGGCACGGCGGTTATGGCCACGGAAGCGCCCGCACCGCTTCCGCGCCGAAGGCCGGGGGGAACCGCCGCGCCATAGCCCCAAACCGTAGAAGAATCCCTATGCCTCGGCGGGCAGGCGTAAGGACGCTCGTGCAACGGATTTCGGAGGGGGGACCAAAGAGTGTTGATCTTGGTATCGGTGAAAGGGGATTATAGTCGAGAAGGAGGTTCCCATGGCAAAAGTCATCGGCCACCTCAACGAGCGAGCAACTTATGGGGAGAGGCTAGTCCTCGAAAAGCTCAAGGCGTTTCTGCCCGCCGATTTTTATGTCTACGTCGAGTGTCCAATCACCTATGGCCCTGGACAACGCTTTCCCGACTTCATTGTGGTATGCAACATGGGGGTCTTCGTGCTGGAGGTCAAAGATTGGACCCAAGTCGTCGAGGCCGATCCCCGCCACGCGAAGATCATTCGCAAAAACGGGAGAGTCGCCCTAGAAAGAAATCCTGTGCTGATAGCCAGGGAGTATGCCCTTCAGCTTAAGGACGCCCTCAGAAAAGAGGCAAAGGGAGCAGAGGTTAAAGTTCCCTGGGGGTATGCGGCCGTGCTCCCCAATCTCCCCACCGCTCGGATTACCCAGCTTGCCAAAGTGTGGGGCGAAAGCTACCTCTTCGGCAAGGCCGACCTGGGGCCGGATCGGTTGACCAAGCGATTAAGGAAGACCTTGCCGCCCCACGCCAAGCCCATCAAGCGGCGTGAGATCCAGTACGTGCGCAGCGTGGTCTATCCTATCGTTCGGATCAAGCCGGCGACGGCGACGACTCCACCGGTCAACTTGGACGATACCCAGGTGGAAATCGTCACGGAACCCCCTCGCCCCCAAGTGAGGAAGGAGAAGAAAGCTCCTCTTCCTGCTCAGCAGAGCCTCATCCCGGCTCAAGAGCCGGAGCAAGCCCCAGAGAGCCTTCCTCCTTTAGGGGAAGAGATCATCCCCAATGCAGCAATCCGCCTGGTTCGGGGAGTCGCCGGCAGCGGCAAGACCTTGGTGCTCACCCGCCGTGCCCAGTTCCTGGCAGCCCAGCATCCCGAATGGCGTCTCTGTGTGCTCTCGTACAACAAGGATTTGGCCAGCCTCCTCCAAGCCGACCTGAAGGGCCTGCCCCAGGTCAAAGTCACCACCTTCCACACCTTGTGTAAGGGGCTCCTGGACACGTGGAAGGAACCCAACGACCCCGAGGGGTGGATCAACCGCCATATCGAGCAGTGGCCTATTGCCCGCCACCTCGGCGTCGGCTTCGTGAGTGAGGAAATTCGGTGGATTAAAGAAGTGGGGATTCCCGACCGCCAGACCTACCTCCAGGCGCAACGCCGAGGGCGCGGGCGGTCTCTGTCTCCGGCCCGACGACAACAGATTTACGAGCTCCTCGAGGCCTACCAAGCGTGGTTGGACCGGAAACGGACCTTCGACTGGGCCGACGTGCCCTATCTGGTCCTCAAGGCGATGGACGAGGGGAGAATCCCAACGGGCATCTATGATGCAATCCTTGTTGATGAGGCTCAAGACTTCGCACCTACGTGGATCAAGGTACTCAAGCGCCTTCTGAAGAAGGAAGGCGTGTTCTTCTTGGCCGACGATCCTTCCCAAGGCATCTACCGCTACTACAGTTGGCGGGAGAAGGGGGTCCACGTGGTGGGGAGAACCCGGTGGCTGCGTGTTCCCTACCGCAACACCCGACAGATCTATCAAGCGGCTTATGAGGTCATCCGGAGCGATGAGGTGTTACGCCGCCAATTGATGGAAGGAGAAAAGCTGGCCGTTGTCGAGCCGGACCTGGAGGGAGAGTACCTGCGTTCTGGCCCCCTGCCCGAGCTACGCCGGTTTGACTCTGTCCAAGGGGAGATCCGGTTCATCCGGAGCCAGGTAGAGCACCTGCTCCAACAGGGGCTCCGAGCCGAGAAGATCGCCGTCCTCCACAGGCGCAGCGCTGGCGTGAAACACCTGAGGCACCACTTGAGAGGACTAGGCATCTACATCTCAACCTTCCACGCGCCGAAGGGCCTAGAGTTCGAAGTCGTCTTTCTGAGCCAGATGCAAAAGACCTTTGACGGCTTCCAGGACGCCTCGGAGGAAAGTCTTTCCAAGGAACGCAGACTTGTCTATATGGCGATGACCCGGGCGCGTGAGCAGCTGTATCTGAACTACGAAGGGCGTTGGCCCGAGCCCCTCAAAGGGGTGCTGAAATTTGTGAAGCAGGCGCTGCCATGACCGACAATCCCTACGTGCATAAGGAGGGCACCGGCTACGGCCCAACAACTCTTGCCCACCGTTGCCGTCCCAGTCGCGAAACGTGGAGAGGAGAACGACCTATGAGCACCCTGTACCGTCGTAGAACCCGGAGAAAGAAGGCCGGAATCATCGGGAGATCGTTGGGACTGTTCCTCCTGTTCCTGCTCCTAGGAGGGCTCCTGCTCAGCCCCCCGGTGGGAGCGGCTGGGGTCCCGCAGGGCACACCGCCCCCTCGCCCTACGCTGACACCGACGCCCACGGCCACGTTGACGCCAACCCCCACCATCCCCGTCTCCATCACGCCCACCTCCACCCCGTCCCCTCTGGAGGCCCAGGCCTCCTTCCCCAGCCTCCAGGGACGGGTGATCAACCTGGCCGACGGCACCGGAGTGGCCGGCGTCCCCGTCAAGCTGGTAGGGGTGGACAACTGGTCGGTGGAGGCAACTACAGACGCGGAGGGTAACTACGCCTTCGGTCGGCTGGGATATGACGTGGGACTGCTCAACATCGTCCTGGAAGAGGGGAACGGCCTGGAGCCGGTGACTCAGGACATCGCCATCGTGCCGCGTCCCGAACTCGGCCTCGTCGTCAATCTGGGCGTCCGGGGGGACAACGCCGGTCCCCTCCCCCTGGTCCCCAGCCTGGAGGTGAGCCGCCGGACCGTGAACCAGGGCGACGTCGTCACCTTCACCGTCCGGGTGCAGAATGATCTAGAAACCAAGGTCTCCGGGGTCATGGTCACCGACCTGCTGCCCCAGGGCCTTGCCCTCTCCGGCGTGCGGACCAGTCGGGGCGATCCCTTCACCCAGGGCAACTACGCCGCCGCCTACGTCGGTGACCTGGGACCCGGCGAGGAGGTGGTGGTGGAGATCGTCGCCGACGTGACCGATGGAGCCTTCTCGCCAGTGGTCAACCGGGTGTCGCTCATCTATCGGGAGCACGCTGCAGCCCAGGCGACCGTCCAACTGAACGTGCACGGGGCCCAGCCGGCGATGCTGCCGGTGACCGGCTTTGGCCTGCCCCTGGCGGGCATTGTCCTGGCGGCGGCGCTCCTTCTCTTCGGGTGGCTACGTCGCCGGGCAGCGGCGGTCTGACCCTTTCTTGAGGATTGCCCAAGCACCTGAATCACCGAGACACCGAAAGGGATGAGGCTACTGAGATTTCCCCTGCCTCGGTGCCTCAAGCCGTAGGGAGCCCTCCCGCAGGCCCAGCCCGGCCCGAGCTTCCTCCCAGGAGGGTGGTCGGGCCGGGGGGACATGGCCCCCGGCGGGGGGCCTGCGGGAGGACCTAGTTTCGGCCCCAGCGCGTCCGCAGGCAGTAGTCCACCACGCGGGGGTAGTAATCGGCGATGGAGGGCAGCCTGATTCCCGACCCCTCCAGGGCACGCCGGGCGTGGGTCGTGTCGAAGGCTTTGGGCAACGCCATGTGGGGGATGAAGTGGCTCAGCGCCGCCAGGGCCTGGGCCTCCCGGACCCGACCTGCCCGTTCCGCCTCCCGCCTCAGCGCCTCGAAGCGCTCCAGGTCCACGATGGCCGGCCGCCGCACCTCCCGGCTCCCCCGCCGGTAGGGGGAGGTGTGCAGGCAGCGCACCGTCACATCCACCAGCTCGCCCAGCGTCAGGGAGCCCTCAGTGCCGGCGCAGAGATGATAGGTCATCCCCGGCCCGAAGCGCCGGTGCACCAGGTAGTGCAGGGCATCGGCCAGCCAATCCACGGGAATCAGGTCCACAGGACCATCGGGGTCCCCCGGCAGGGCCGGCACCAGGTTGCTGGCAAGGAGGCGCAAGGTTTGGTGCAGGAAGTTGAACTGGCGCACCTCGCCCGTCCGGGAGTCCCCGATGAGGCTGCTGGAGCGGTAGACGGCGATGGGCAAGTCCCCCATCAGCCCCCGCAAGTAGACCTCCGCCTCGTACTTGGTCTGCTCGTAGGTGTTGACGAAGCCGGCCTGGTGAACCAGCTCCTCTTCCAGGATGCGGCCCACCCGCCGGCCGGCGACGTGGGCTGTGCTGACGTGGGCGACGGCCTCCACCCGCCGCCAGCGGCGCACCTGGTCCATCAGGTTCACCACCCCCAGCAGGTTGACCTGTCGGGACTCGGCCAGGGGCCGACCGAAGTGGATGTCGGTGGCGCAGTGGACCACGTGGGTAACCCGCCGGCAGAGCTCCGCGCGGACCTCCGGCGACAGTCCCAGGTCGGGAGCCGTCACGTCGCCGCGCACCGGCGTGATCCGGTCAAGGCGCTCCGCCGGGGAGAGCCCCAGCGAGGCCAGGAGGTTTCGGAACCGGCCTGCCAGGTCCGCGTCGGAAGGGGCGCGGATCAGGGCGTAGACGTGGGCGTCACCGGCCCTCAGGTAGCGGCGCAACAGCTCGCTGCCCACCAGGCCGGTGGCTCCCGTGAGGAAGACGACGGGTTGCATAGGCCACACCTCTCTGGATGCCGGGCGCTTGCGATCGCGGATCGCTCGAAGGCGCGTCCGGCGGTTCGTCCTACCGCAATCCGCCGGGATTATACCTGCAACAGGGACGAAGGACAACCCGCAGGGACCCTCCCGCGGGTTCTCCCCACGGCACCGCGTGACCTGTGGGAGGGCGAGTTTGACTTTCCCGCCAAACGGATGCATAATTTGCCTGCAAGGGATCACACAGCTATGGACCACATAACCCTCTCCCCCACAGACGACTATCGGCACAGCCTGGAACCCGGTCAGCACGAAGCCTTCTACTTCCTCTTCACCGCTCAGGACGGAGCGGTGTACGGCTTCCTGAGAACCCTCTTCGACCAGAAGACAGTGTTGGAGATGGCCGTTCTCCATTCCGGCGAGCGGACCTGGGCCTACCAGCGCCGTATCCCGCTCTCCGATACCCCGCCATCTCCCGGCGATGCTTCCGGTGACGCTCTGACGTTGACCTGTCTGGAGCCCTGGCAGTCGTGGCGCTGCCGCTTCCAGGGAACGGTGCGGGACGTGGCAGGGGAAGGGACGATGCCCGTCACGGTGGACCTGACCTTCGCCGCCATCAACGACCCGGCCCTCTACTCGTTCGGCCCCTACCACCAGGTCCAGCAAGACGGCCACGTCAGGGGTCAGCTTCAGATCGGGAGCCAGATATGGACGGGTGAGATGGTCTGCTGCCGCGACCGCAGTTGGGGGGTACGACCGATGGGCGTGGCCCTGAGGTGGACCCTGGCCTCCGTCCCCGACCGCCTCTACGCCGTGGTCGTGGAGACGCGGCAGGGGCCGGCTGGCTTTGGGCGCTTCCGCACGCCCGATGGTCCGTTCCGCCCCGTGCATCTCCTTCAGGTCGCCGCCACGGACGGAGGGTGGCGTCTGGAGGACCCGACAGCCGGACTGGCCGCCTGGCACGTACAGCGTATCGTCCCACCCCTGGTGGGCTACTTGGGCCCGGCAGGCCAGGAGGAGATGCGCACCGAACCTCGACCGGGTGACCTGCTGCGCGATGAACTGGGACCGGCCCTCTTCACCTCTCCCGAAGGGAAACGTTTGATCGGCTTTCTCGAACAGGCAGAGGGGCTGACATGACCGAATGGCTGCTGAGCGGCCACAACACTCAGGAATCCTTTGACATCACCCGGCCCGCGATCCTGACGATGGGTGAGGCCACCCTGGACGACCAGATCACCTGGTTTGTGGAGCAGTTGGCCGGGGATACCTCAGACCTCGATCCCACGTTGAAGCCCTCGGCCTTCGTCCAAGGCCGCTGTTACTTGAACATCGGCTACTTCGTGCGCAACATGGGGGCCGTCCTTCCCTTCGCCCCCGAGTCGGTGGGGGTGCCGGCCGACCTGATCCCGGCCAACATGACGCCCCCCGACCCCCCGCTCCGCCGAAAATTGCTGCTGCCTTGGCGGTTCCGCCGCGCCTATCGCTGGGCGAGCCATTTCTACCGCCACCGTTTCCCCAGGCTGGAACGTCGGCTGCGGGAGACCTATTGGCAACTGCGAGAGGGGTCTGACGATCCCCTCCCCCTCATCTGGTCCCTCTTCGAGCCCGACTTCTACGCGGAGGCTGAGGATAACTCCCGAGCCCACATCATCGCCGCACTGACCATCGCCGCACTGGATGGGGTGCTGCGCCAACGGGCGCCCCAGCTGCTCGGCCTCTTCGCCGGCCAGGAGACGACCACCTCGCTGCTAGGCCAGCGCATCTGGGAACTGCGTCAGACGGCCGAGACCTGCGGGCCGGAGGTGCACCGGCTGCTCCGAGAGGGCGTGACCGACCTGGCAGCCTACGAGGCCCTGCCTGCAGCGGCCCCTCTGGTCGAGGGCATCCGCGCCTTCCTCCGCCAGTACGGCCACCGAGGCTTCCGCTACGAGGCCGACTGGGCGACCGAACGGCTGGCGGACCGGCCCGAGCACGTGCTGCTGGCAATAGCGGGACAACTGAGGGAGGCAGAGCCCCCGGAGGTGCGGGCGGAGGCGGCCCGCCAGGCGGGGATGGAAGCCCTGCGCCGGATGAACCCCCTCCGGCGAGCCCTTTGGCAGCGGCTCCTCCGCTGGGGACAGCAACTCATCGCCTGGCGAGAGGCTTCCAAGAGCGTCGGCGCCCTCCGCCAGGCGGCCTACGGGCTGGCAGCCCGGCTGTTGGCCCGCCATTTCTACCCCGACCAGCCCGACGACACGATGATGTTCTACACCCTGGAGGAGTTCCTGGCCTTCGTGCGCAGCCAGGGGCAGGAGCGGGTGGATCAAGCAACCCTGGACCGCCGCCGCGCCCAGTTCGAACTCTATCGGAACCAACCCCCACCCCCGGAACTGATCTGGTACAACCCCCACACCCGCCACTGGCGACCGGCCCTGGAGGTCGAGGAAGAGACGGCGGCCACACCGGCAACGCGGCTGGAGGGAATTGCGGCAAGCGCGGGAAGCGGGCCGGCCGAGGGAATCGCGGTGGTGACCAACGACCCCCTCGACGCCGGCCGAAGGCTGCTGGAAATGGAAGAGCCGGTGGTGCTGGTCACCCGGCTGACCGACCCCGCCTGGTCGGGACTCTTCCGGCGACTCAGCGCCGTCGTGACCGAACTGGGCGGGGTCATCTCCCACGCCGCCATCGTGGCCCGGGAGAACGGCCTCCCCGCCGTCGTCGGCGTCCCTGAGGTCACACGGCTGGTGCGAGATGGACAACGTCTGCGTGTGGACGGCGCGGCTGGCGTCGTCGAAATCCTGGAATGACGTCCCTTCGCCTTCACCCCTGACGACGCCGGAACGGCGTCGGATTCCAGACAGACACGGAGGCCCCTATGACCGAGCAGTCACCAAGCGGATACCCCCCGGGATCGCCGGACCACCCGACGACCGAGTGGCTGCTGAGCGGACACAACACCCAGGAGTCAACCGGCGTCGCCCGGCCGGTGACCGTGACGATGACCGAGGCCGGGCTGAATGCCCAGATCCGCTGGTTCCTGGGCCAGTTGGCCGGCGATACCTCAGACTTCGACCCAACCCTGCCTCCCTCGGCCGTCGTCCAGGGCCGGCTCTACCTCAACATCAACTACTACACCCGCAACATGGCCCTGGTGCTTCCCTTCGACCCCGAATCGGTGGGGGTGCCGGCCGACCTGGTGCAGGATACCGCCCAGATTCCCCGAGGGCGGCTGCTGCGCCTACCCGGTCGCTTCCGCCGCATCTACCGTTGGGCGGCCGACTTCTACCGCCGTCGGCTGCCGGAGCTGGACCGCCGGCTGCGCGAGACCTACTGGCAGTTGCGCGAGGAGCCCGACGACGCCCTCCCCCTCATCTGGTCCCTCTTCGAGCCCGACTTCTACGCCTTCTCCCGGGAGACCGACCGGGCTCACATCGTCATCGCGCTGACCATCACGGCGCTGGATGGGGTGCTGCGCCAGCGAGCGCCCCAACTGCTCAGCCTCTTCGCCGGCCAGGAGACGGCAACCTCGCTGATGGGGCAGCGCATCTGGGAACTGCGCCAGACAGCAGAAGCGTGCGGGCCGGAGGTCCATCGGCTGCTGCAGGAGGGGGTGGCCGATCTGGCAGCCTACGAGGCCCTGCCCGTAGCGACCCCTCTGGTCGAGGGCATCCGCGCCTTCCTCCGCCAGTACGGTCACCGGGGCTTCCGCTATGAAGCCGATTTCGAGACCGAGCGGCTGGCGGACCGGCCCGAGCACGTGCTGCTGGCGGTGGCGGGGCAGATGCGGGAAGAAGAGCCCCCGGAGGTGCGGGCGGAGGCGGCCCGCCAGGCGGGGATGGACGCCCTGCGCCGGATGAACCCCCTCCGGCGAGCCCTTTGGCAGCGGCTCCTCCGCTGGGGACAGCAACTCATCGCCTGGCGCGAGGACTCCAAGAGCAACATCGCGTTGCGTCAGGCCACCTATGGGCTGGCAGCCCGGCTGTTGGCCCGCCATTTCTACCCCGACCAGCCCGACGACACGATGATGTTCTACACCCTGGAGGAGTTCCTGGCCTTCGTGCGCAGCCAGGGGCAGGAGCGGGTGGATCAAGCAACCCTGGACCGCCGCCGCGCCCAGTTCGAACTCTATCGGAACCAACCCCCACCCCCGGAACTGATCTGGTACAACCCCCACACCCGCCACTGGCGACCGGCCCTGGAGGTCGAGGAAGAGACGGCGGCCACACCGGCAACGCGGCTGGAGGGAATTGCGGCAAGCGCGGGAAGCGGGCCGGCCGAGGGAATCGCGGTGGTGACCAACGACCCCCTCGACGCCGGCCGAAGGCTGCTGGAAATGGAAGAGCCGGTGGTGCTGGTCACCCGGCTGACCGACCCCGCCTGGTCGGGACTCTTCCGGCGACTCAGCGCCGTCGTGACCGAACTGGGCGGGGTCATCTCCCACGCCGCCATCGTGGCCCGGGAGAACGGCCTCCCCGCCGTCGTCGGCGTCCCCGACGTGACCCGCCGGGTACGCGACGGGCAGCGCCTGCGTGTAGACGGTGCCACCGGCATCGTCGAGATCCTGGAGTAAGGGAGATAGACGGATGAGCGAGATCCTCTTCACCCCCTGGGAAGGAGACGAGGAGCGCCCCCTCCCACCCTTGGAAGCGGTAGGTGGCAAAGGGCACGGTCTCTACTGGTTGGCCATTCACGGCTTTCCTGTGCCCCCCACCTGGGTGCTCAGCACGGCCGCCTTCGACCTGGCCCTCCAGCGAACCGGACTGGGGGAGCAGGTTGCGGAGATCGAGCGAACCATCCTCAGCCTTGAGGACGATTGGGCCACATCCCAGGAAGCGTTGAAAACCCTGGAGCCGATACGCCAGAAAGTGTCCACGGCGCTGCAACGGGTCGCCCTGCCCGATCGGGTGGGCCGGGCGTTGGAAAAACTGGTGTTGATGCCCACCCAGTGGGCGGTCCGTTCCTCCGCCACGGCGGAGGACAGCCTCCAGCACAGTTTCGCCGGCCAATTCCTCTCGCTGCTCTCCGTGCCCTCAGGGGTAGCCCTTTGGAAGGCCGTGCGCCAGGTGTGGGCCTCGGCCTTCGGCCAGAAGGCGCTCACCTACTGTGCCCAAAACCGGATCCCACTCCCCAAGATGGCGGTGATCCTCCAGCCTATGTCCCCCATCACCGCTCGGGACCGATCGGGCGTGATCTTCAGCCACTCGCCGGTGCCCACGCTGCCCGGCGTGTTGATCCAGGTCGCCTTTGGGACAGGTGAAGTGGTTGTCGGAGGCTACGGCGGCGACCTTTACAGTGTGCAGGGGGACGAGGTCCAAATCCAGCCGATGCCGGCCGCCCACATCCGGGTGACCGATCCCAAGGGCTACACGACAAGGGCGGCAACCCCTCCCGGGACAGCCCTCACCGAAGCGGAGGCCCGGCACCTGGCCGCCCTGGCCCTGCAGGTCTCCGAGCAATGGGGAGGGCCGGTGAACATCGAGTTCGTGTGGCAGGCGGGTCAGGACCCCGTCTTGGTCCAGGTCCGTCCTGCCAAGTAGCGTCGCGGGGAGAGCAGTGGTGTCTACCGTACGATTCAAATGATCAAGCAGGCTACAGGCCGGGAACCGGAGATCTACCTGGAAGGGAATGAACTGGTGGTCTCTCTGCCTCGAAGGGCCAGGGGGTAAGGGATGAACCGTACACGGCTTGTCTTCTTCGTCATTCTCTTGGTGGCCTTTTTGATCGTAAGCATCGGGCTGCTGATGCGGGGTCTCCGGCAGATCGCCGGTCCAGCAGGTGCCGGGGAGGTCGGTACCCCGCTGCCGCGCGACGCCATCGTCGTCTCCATCCAATCATCCAACACCAAGCAGGATTGGATGAACCAGGTCGTGGAGTCCTTCAACGCAGCGGGCTATACCGTGGAAGGGCGGCCCATCGTCGTCACCGTGGAGCACGTGGGCTCCGGCAGTTCGATGCAGGCCATCCTCGACGGGGAGGTGCAGCCCGTGGTCTGGAGCCCCGGCAGCAACCTCTGGGTGACCCGCATCAACCAGGCCTGGGAGGACCGGACGGGGCGGCGGCTGATCACCGGAGACTGCCCGGCTACGCTGCGCCTCCCTTTGGGCATCGCGATGTGGCGTCCGATGGCCGAGGCCCTGGGCTGGCCCGACAAGCCCATCGGCTGGAACGACATCGCCGCCCTGGCCAACGCTCCGGAGGGCTGGGCGGCCTACGGCCATCCCGAGTGGGGCCAGTTCAAGTTCGGCCACGCCCACCCGGAGCACTCCAACTCCGGGATGCTCTCCATCGTCGCCGAGGTCTACGCGGCGGTGGGTACCACCGAGGGGCTCACCGCCGAGATGGTGAAGAGCGCCCCGGTGGTCGAGAGCATGCGGGCCGTTGAGCAACGGGTCTTTCATTACGGCAAGAAGGATACCGACATCCTGCTTCGGATGACCCAGCGGGGCCCCGAGTACCTCCACGCCGTCACCAGCTACGAGGCCAACGTCATCAAGTGGAATCGGGACCACGCCGACGAACTGCGCTTTCCCCTGGTGACCATCTACCCCAGCGACGGCACCTTCTGGGTGGAGAACCCCTACTGCATCCTGGACAACGCCGACTGGGTGAGCGAGGAGCAGAAGGAGGCTGCGGCCATCTTCCGGGACTACCTCCTCTCACCGGAGCAGCAGGCGCGGGCGGTGGACTGGGGGCTGCGACCGGCAGATCCCAACGTTCCTCTACGCACTCCCATTGACCTGGAGCATGGGGCCATTCCTTCCATCACAATGAACGACGTCCCCCACCTGGCCTACCCCTCCGATGCCATCGTAGGACACATCCTCGATGTCTGGCACCAGGTCAAGAAGAAAGCCACCGTCGTCCTCCTGCTGGACACCTCCGGGAGCATGCGAGGGGAGAAGATCAAGGGGGCGGTCGAAGGGGCGACGCTCTTCTTGGAGCAGATGTACCCCGACGACGAGGTCTACGTCATCACCTTTGCCACCGACGTGCTCGAACTGCCGACTTCCGGGCGGGTAGGGGTCGTAGGGGAGTCATTGCGCACCTCGCTTCAGGGCCTCTACGCCGAAGGGTCAACGGCCCTTTACCAGGCGGTCCTCCAGGCCCTGAGGCGCATCGAGGAGCTACGGGCCGAGGATGAAGCGGCGGGGGAGGCCCGTATCTACGGCATCGTCTTGCTCTCCGATGGGAAGAACGAGATCGTGGGCGGTCCTTCGTGGAACGACGTCCTCAGCCGCCTCCCGTCGGGGATGGAGGCCAGCGGCGTCAAGATCTACACCGTCGCCTACGGGGAAGATGCCGACGAGGACGTGCTCCGCACCCTGGCCAACCGGACCAACGGGAAGTTCTTCACCGGTGATGTAAAGAACATCGCCGATGTTTACTTCCTGATCTCGTCGGAGTTCTGACCTTCCCAGGACCATCGGCTGGGAGGTCTCCCTCCTAGGGCTTTTCAGCCAGCGCCCTAACCCTTGGGGGGAATCCTCCCGCAGGTCCTCCCCACGGCCTAAAGCGCGTCGTAGGCCGCTCCCGACAAGCTATGGTGATCGCCGGGTACCGCGGGGCCTGCGGGAGGGTGATTGAAAAGCCCTATTCCCCCCAGACTCGTTTGCCCCTTCTCCCGGCCTGAGGTATAATCTTCCTGAGTCCCCGCCAGCCCGTTCTGAGTGCCTGACCCACCCCTCCGATGCCTGCCTCTTCTCCGGCCCCTTCTGGCGCTGGAGGTGCAGGGAAACGCGCAAGTGCCGGTCGTTGCGCTCCTGGCGGGCTACGGACCGGTCAGGAGTGATGTCCATCCACCAAGTCCAACCGTCCTTACCCCGACCGAAGCCATTGAGTTTCCACCGGTACAGTAGTTACGGATAGAGGGCAAGCGATGGGGGAGCCAGAGTCCATTTTATTGGTACAGGGGTTTGCGAAGGATACATTGGAGCCCATCCTGGAGCAAGCAGGTCTCTCGGTCGTGCGGGCCAGGAATGGCAAACAGGCCGTCGAGCAGGTGCAGAAGCGATTACCGGCCATTATCGTCGTGGATGTGACATCGTTGCGGATCGGCCGGCAGCGTCTCCGGCAAAAGCTGCGTCGTCTGGCCGGTGACCTTCCCATCATCTGGATCACCGATATGAGCAACGGGGTTGAGGCAAGTGGGCCAGCTGACTTTTATCTCACCCGCCCCTTCTCACCCCAGGAGCTGGTCACCCAAATCCGATCCCTGACTGAGTTGCGAGCCGGGGACTTGGTCTTCCACGTCCTGGAACGCACCGTTTATCGGGGCGGGCGAGCAGTCCGACTGACTCCCAAGCAGGCCCGCCTGCTGGAGACCTTTATGCGCCACCCAGGAGAGGTGCTGAGCCGCCGCTTCCTGATGAAGCACGTCTGGAACACCGATTACCTGGGGGATACCCGTACCCTGGATGTTCACATCCGATGGGTGCGGCAGGCCATCGAGGAAAATCCCAGCCGTCCGGTGCTCCTGCGGACGGTGCGGGGGGTTGGGTATCGCTTCGAGGTCCCCCCGACATCCGGGGAAGAGGCCCTTGAAGCCCCCTCGGCACTGGAAGAGATCGGCCCTCCGCCGACGATGATGGAGGGCCTGTTGCCGGAGTCCTGAGCCACGTTGGACGATCGAACCCGAAGACCGCATAGTCGGGTGGAGAGGTTGAGAGCGAACGCTGTCGGCCTCTCCCTCGCTTTTGGAGCGCCCCTGGGGCTTTTCCTCGCCACGATGGCCCCAGGGCTCACCTGGGCCCACGCCGGGGCCGACGGTGGGGACCTGATCACCGCCGCCTACACCCTGGGCATCCCCCATCCTCCCGGCTACCCTACCTATACTCTCCTGGCCTGGCTCTTCACCCGGCTGCCCGTGGGGAGTGTGGCTTGGCGCGTCCACCTGCTCTCCGCCGGAGCCACGGCGGGGGCGGCAGCGTTGCTCTTCGAGACCGTGCAGATGTGGGTCGGGGGAAGGGCCTGGAAGCGGACGGTGGCCGGCCTGGGCGCGGCCTGGAGCCTCGCCTTTGCCCCTCTGGTCTGGTCCCAAGCGATCATCGCCGAGGTCTACGGCGTCGCTCTCCTCTGGACGGGGCTGGTCTTGCTTCTGGCCTCCCGCCTAGCCCGGGCACCGGTCCCCGGGACGGCACGCCGCTGGGCCTTCCTCCTGGGGCTCTCCTGGAGCCTGGGGTTGGGGGTCCACCTGACCCTCGTCTTCCTGATCCCCCTGGTGATCTGGGCCGTCCATCGGTCGGAACGGGTCGCCTGGGCCTCCCTGGCGGGAGGCGTCCTGCTGGGCCTTGCCGTCTGGCTCTACCTGCCCCTGCGGGCCGGACGGGGAAGCGTCACCTGGGGGGAACCGACGGACTGGGCCGGCTTCTGGTGGCTGGCCTCAGGAGCCCTCTACCGGGGATACCTCTTCGCCCTGCCCGCCCAGGCCCTGCCCGCCCGCCTCGCCTTCCTGCTCCGGCGGATGAGCGGTGACCTGGGGTGGCTGGGGGTGATCTGGGCCGGCTGGGGGGTGGGGTGGTTGAAGTCCCACCGCCCCGGCCTGCTGGGGGCAACGGCCCTCAGCGCAGGGCTCTTCACCGTTTACGCGGTGGGCTACAACACCGCCGACTCCTACGCCTACCTCCTCCCCGTCTTGGCCATCCTCGCTCTGTGGGCAGGGATCGGGCTGGGAGAGGTGGTGGCACGGGCCGGACGGCGCTGGGGACCGGTCCTGGCCCTGGGAGTGCCGCTGGTCGTGCTGGGGCTGAACTACTCCGCCCTCGACCTGAGCCGGGAGCGGGAGGCGCGGGACTTCGTCGCCGGCGTTGAGGCGGCTGCGCCGCCGGGGGCCATCGTGGTGACGGACGCCGACGGCCAGACCTTCGCCCTCTGGTACGCCCGATTCGTCGAGGGACGACGCCCCGACCTGATCGTGGTGGACCGAGCACTGTGGGGTTATCCCTGGTATCGGCGCTGGCTGGCCCGGCGCTGGCCTGATCTGGCGGTCCCTTCCGGCGGAGGGGTAGAGGCACTTCTGACCGCCAATCCGGAGCGCCCCTTCTGCGAGGTCCCCGTGGTATGGGAGGGGGCTTTGACCTGCGTAACTGTTCACCCTCCCGCAGGTTAGGCGCGTTTCCGACGCGAAACCGTGCTTCAAATAGCCCATCGGGGCTGAAAGCGCCCTCGACCGGTGACCTGCGGGGGGGTAAGCTGATCTGGCCTGCGGGGAGTAGGACGTATCAGCTTTCAAGGCAGGGCTTATCAACGCTTTAACCTGGCGCAGTTGACGGAAAGAGGGAGTTGGTTTACAATTTGCCTTTAGTCTCCCCTACCACAACGTGTTGGGGGGCTCCGGCGTCTCGGAGGGGCGACGCAGAGCTGAATCTGCCGGGCTAACACGTGTTTAGGAGGAAAACGATGGCGCAAGGACGATGGTTTATTGGGCTCCTAGTCCTGGGGCTCCTGGTTGGCGTAGGCAGCCAGGCGCTTGGCGGACGTGTCGTGTGGGCCGTAGGTCCCCACAGCGCCTTCCGTCAGACGGTCCCGACGCCGACGCCGACACCTGTCCCCCCCACTCCCACGCCTCTGCCCCCACCTCCGACAGCGACACCGGTCCCCCCGCCTCCCCCTACGGCGACGGTCACGGCCCCGGAGCCGACGCCGACGGCTCTGGTGGGCGGGGTCTCCGTGCAGGCGGATCCATCCCTGCTACCGGAAGCGGGCAGCCGGCTTCCCCTGAGGGGTTGGATCGGCGGTGGGCTGATGCTGCTGGGTATGGTGGCCTGGACCCTTGCCCTCTGGCGCAGAGGGCTTCGATGAAAAGGGAGAAGAGCTTTGGATCGCAATCGGCTCCTAAACCTCACCCTCCTCGTTGTGGCCGGCCTGGCGGCAGTCTCACTGGCAGTGTCCGCCAGCCGTTCCGACTGGGCCACGGCCTCTCAACCTGCGGAACGGCTGACCATTCCTACCCCCACCCCCACCCTGGTGCCCTCGTCCTACGCCCCCGTCGTCGTCAAGAACTATCCCTCCCTCAGCCAGGCAGCAGCCACCACCTTTCCCAACTGCCGCTACGGTGTCGCCGCCTGGCAAAACCAGATGCAGAACTTCGACATCGTCTCCAATCTGGGGGTGGGTTGGTACCTGGACTTCACGACCCACGAGACCCCTCCGGGACCGGCCCAAGCCGAATACGTGCAGATGGTCCGGCTGTCGCAGGATCGGGGGGAGAGCGACACCTGTGGGCCTGACTACGGCTACTCGGTCTCGCCTCCTCTGACGGACGCCGGCCTGGGTGCGCTGGTGGACGCCAACCCGGGGGCGCTGTGGATCGTCGGCAACGAGCCAGACCGCCGAACGGTGCAGGATGACATCTGTCCGCAGCAGTACGCCGAAGCCTACCACGACGTCTACCAGTTCATCAAAAGTCGGGACCCAACGGCCCAGGTCGCCGTGGCCGGCCTGGTGGAGGTCTCCCCGGGCCGCCTGCAGTACCTGGACATCGTCTGGGAGACCTACCTGGAGAAGTACGGCACGCCAATGCCGGTGGACGTGTGGACCGTCCACGTCTACATCCTGTCGGAGTCGAACGAGGGCGACGCCCACATCGCCCTGGGCACCGATCCCGCCCTGGCCATCCCCCACAGCTCCGATTGTGCCGACCCCAACTCCTACTGCTACGCTGAGCACGACGACGTGAACCTCTTCGCCGAGCAGATCGTGAGGATGCGGGAGTGGATGAAACGCCGTGGTCAGCAGAACAAGCCCCTGCTGATCACCGAGTACGGTATCCTGCTCCCCTATAACTACTACGGCACCTGCACCCTCGAAACCTGCCCGCCGGAGGGAGCGCCGGGCTGCTTCTGTGACGAGAACAAGGAAACCTTCCACCCTCGGCGTGTCGCCGACTACATGACGGCCACCTTCGACTACCTGATGACGGCGACCGACCCAGACCTGGGCTATCCCGCCGATAACTACCGTCTGGTCCAACAGTGGCTCTGGTTCAGCCTGGCCTACGATCGGGAGGGTCACGCCAGCAACTTGATGGACTCCGACACCTACACCCTTACCCTGCCGGGATGGACCTGGCGCAACTACGTGGCGACCATCTCCCCCACGATCAACCTGATCCCGGCTCAGGTGCCGGTGATCGTGGCGCGATCCGCCAACGGCACGGGTCCGGTAACGGTTACCCTGACCGCTGAGGTGAGGAACAACGGCAACGCCACCTCGGCAGGGACGGTGACCGTCACCTTTTACAGCGACGCAGGATTGACGACACCCATCGGCTCGGCGACTTTCACCGACCTGGGAGGGTGTGCGCGACGCGCAGCCGTGGTGACGACCACGTGGGCCAATCTGGAGACGGGCTTGCATCCCTTCTGGGTGCGGGTGGATAGCACCGACGTGATCAACGAGAATGGGGAGGCAGACAACGTCGCGCAGGGAGCGGTTATGGTCAACCCCTTCGATCTCTTCCTCCCAGTACTTCTGCGATGAAGCGAGCCCGGAACCTGGTGGACGAAGGTCTATCGGCCCAAGGGCCTGATGAGCGTCCCCCCAGGGGGGACGCTCAAGGGCATCCGTTCACCTCGCTAGTGAGAAAGCGTTCTCTCGCCCTGGCCATCTCCCTGTTCGCTCTGAGCTTTGCCACCTATTACCGCACGCTGCAACCCTCCGTAGGCGATTTCGGGGACAGCGCCAAGTTCCAACTCGCTGCCTACACGCTGAGCGTTCCCCACGCAACGGGCTATCCCCTTTACATCGCCCTCGCCAAGCTCTTCACCCTGCTTCCCATCCGTGACGTGGCTTTTCGGGTGAACCTCTTCTCCGCCCTATCGGCGGCGCTGGCCGTCGCATTCCTGGGGGCCGTGATCCGGCGGAAGACCGGCAGCCTGGTAGCTGCCGGCACTGCCGCGCTCCTCTTCGCCTGGTCCCCCACCTTCTGGTCCCAGGCCGTCATCGCCGAAGTCTATGCGCTCCACGCTGCCCTGATGGCTCTGCTCCTCCTGTTCCTCTTCCGCTGGCAGGAGCGGGGGGAGCGCTCTCTGTACGCGGGCTTCCTCGCCGTCTACGCCCTCGGCCTCGGCAACCACGCCTCGATGGTCCTGCTCGCACCCGCCTTGCTCTGGCTCGTGGGGACGACGGACCGTCGGATGCTGACGCAGCCCCGCAACCTGGCCCTCGCTGCCGGCATCCTGGCGCTGGGAGCCAGTCAGTACGGCCTCCTATACCTCCGAGCCCGCCAGCATCCCCCCTTCTGCGAGTACTGCCCCGACACCCCCGCGAAGCTGCGATGGTACCTGTCGGGAGCCCAGTTCCGCTCCCACTTCTTCGCTTTCTCCTGGCAGGAAGTGGGAAAGCGTGTCGCCGGCTATGTCCATCTGCTGTGGGCCGAGTACGGCTCACTCCCGTTGGGGGCGGGTCTCCTAGGGGTGCTCTCCTCGGCCCGGACCGGATGGCGAAGACAGATCTTCCTGTTGCTGGCTTTTCTGTCCACCGTGCTCTTCGCCACGAGCTACGACGTCCCCGACTACGCCAACTTCCTGATCCCCTCTTACCTCATCTTCGCCCTCTGGATCGGGGATGGCTTCGCAGCCCTCATCCGCCGGATGGCCTGGCTGGCCCGGCAGGTGGGCGGGAGCAGGCTCTATGTGCGCCTACCCGGAGGCTGGACAAACCTGGGTCGTGGAGCCCTGGTCTTGGCGATGCTGGGGCTGGCGGTCCGCCCCCTCTACGCCAACTACGCCGTGGTGGACGAGAGCCGCAACAACTCAGCACGGGAGGAGGCCACAACGCTGTTGGACATGCTGGAGGAAGAGGCCCTCCTCGTTTTGCCCCCCTGCTGTGACTTCTACAACCAAGCTATGGGGATCCGATACCTGCAACTGGTCGAAGGGGTACGGCCCGACGTGGCGGTCTACACCCTCCCCTACGTCCGAAAGGAGCCCGGTCGCGTCGTCCGCCCTTCCTTCACGCCCCAAGGGAAACCGGAGCGAATGGTGCTCCAGGCAGAGGGAGGACGCCTCCGGCCCGCCTACCTCCCTTGGCTGAGCGCTCCTCGCCGTGCCGTCGTAGAGGAGGAGTTCCTGCTGCGGCCCGTAGACTCTTCCCAGGTCCCCATCGCCGACCTGCTGGCAGCGGTGCCGACCGGCGCCATCGTGGTCCTGGTCGCCCGCCAGCCCCTCCCCTTTCCCCTCGCCGATGCCCAGACTCAAGGTGCCGTGGCCGCCGCCCTGCGCCGGCTGGGGTTTGACGGGGTCGTGTGGCGTGGGTGGGGGGCTCACGTCCTCATCGGTGTGGAGGGGGCCGAGCCGGGCACGGCCCTCAGTCGGTGGGATCCCCAGCGGGTTGAAGTCCGGCTGCGGCCAGGGGATCCCATCGGATCCACCGGCACCGTCGCCCCTGTAGCCCTCCGGCTCATCTCGGCGGGAGACGATGCCGACATCATCGTCAACGGCACCAACGTCTCCCCCCACCACTGGGGCTACAACCTGGCCATCCTCGACCCACGGTCAGGCGACCTGGTGGAGACCGCCTACTTCGACGTGACGAGTTTCCGGGTCAACAACGTGCGGGTGTACCGCATCGCCGCCGTCCGCGATGGCGAGCGGATTGTGCGGATGGATCCTACCGTCTGGCGTCCACCGAGGGAGCAACTGGACTTCCGAGATCCGGCGGTCACCTGGTTTCTGGAGGAGGGATGGTCCGCCCCCGAACCTTGGGGAACGTGGGCAACAGGCCGGGAGTCCCGGCTTCAGGTCAGCCTGCCTCCCGGCCCTCCCTACCGGTTGACGATGGAAGTGGTGCCCTACTGTCCCACCCCCAACGCCCGCCAGACCATCCGCGTGCTCTGGAATGGCACACCATTGCAAGATTTGGCCTTCGAGGGCTGCCGCTCCCAGACGTTTAGCCTTTCGCTGCCAGCCGGACTCGTCAGCGGCGATGTGGACCAACTGACCTTCCGGTATGGCTATGCCATCTCTCCCTTCGAGGCTTCGGGGGGGAGCGACGGGGACCGTCGCCAACTCGCGGTTGGCTTCACACGGCTGCGATTTGAGCCCTTGGCCGAGGAGGACCGGTGACCTGTGACGCCCGTTCTGGAGTTTGAGCACGTCGCCAAGAAGTTTATCCTGCGCCCCACCAAGCCCCGCTCCCTGCAGGAGATGGTCATCGCCTGGCTCCGGCGGCAGAAGGCGGAGAGCAAGGAGTTCTGGGTCCTGCGGGACATCTCGCTGACGGTCCGGCGGGGGGAGGTCGTCGGCGTCGTCGGCGACAATGGTACCGGCAAGAGCACGTTGCTGAAGCTGGCCGCCCGGATCATCGAGCCTACCCGGGGGAAGGTGGTGGTCAACGGGCGGGTGGGGGCCTTGCTGGAGCTGGGCGTCGGTTTTCACCCCGACCTAACGGGACGGGAGAACATCTACTTGAGCGCAGCCCTGGTGGGGCTGAGCCGGCGAGAGATCCTCCCCCTCGTGGAGGAGATCATCGCCTTCTCCGGCATCGGGGAGTTCATTGATGTTCCCGTCCGCCACTACTCCTCCGGCATGCTGGTTCGGCTGGGCTTCTCCGTCGCCACCAGCATCAAACCCGACATCCTGCTGGTGGACGAAGTGCTGGTCGTGGGCGATCAGACCTTCCGCCAGCAGTGCGTGCAGCGTATCGAAGAGATGCGGGCCGAGGGCACCGCCATCCTCTACGTCTCCCACAACCTGGACGAGATCCGCCGCCTCTGCGATCGGGCCCTCTGGCTCGACGAAGGGCTGATCCAAGTCGAGGGCCATCCCGACGAGGTGGTGCAAGCTTACATGAACCACACCCTCCGAGAACGCCAGCTGAAGGTCCGGGCGCTGGGTGATCAACAGTGGCGGGGGTGGCACCTGGGCAGCGGCGAGGTGGAGATCACCGGTATCTTCACCCTGAACGGCGAAGGAGACCTGTGCGACACCTTCGTGAGTGGCTCCCCCTTCGTCGTGCGCATTGACTACCGCTGCCGCCAACCTGTCGCGGCGATGGCCTTTGGGCTGAGCATCTACACCGAGGATGGCATCTGGGTCACCAGCCCCAACTCCATCGCCCAGGCCGACCGTCTCGCCCCCGGCCCTTCGGGGAGCGTCTACTACGTGGTGGACAGCCTGCCGCTGCGGGCGGGTACTTATGAACTCACCGCAGCCGTCTTCGATCCCACAGCACCGGAGTACAAGCCCTACGATCACCTCCACCGGGTGCATCAGTTCACCGTGCAGGAGGGGGCGATGCCCCAGGACGGCCTGGTGGAGCTCCCCCACCGCTGGCTGGACGAGGAGGGGTGGACCCGGCTGCACGACCATCGGGAGAAGGTGGGCTATGGATGAGCGGAGGAAGCAGGAAGAAGCCTGGTGGGAAGTCCGAGAACAGCCTTTCCGTTCTGACAAGCCGTTCATCGGCCCCCTGATCGTCAGGGTGCGCAGCCTCTGGAACAGCGTGGCGACCAAGTGGTACGTTCGTCCCCTGATCCAGCAGCAGAACGCGATCAACCGCCGGCTGGTGGAGATCAACCGGCAGTTGCGTGAGGAAGTGGAACAACTGCGGGAGGAGTTGCAGGTTGCCCAGGAGACCATCGTCGCCCTGGACCGAGAGCTGACCGAAGTCCGACGGCTCCAGGCCCGGACCCTCTATCGGTCGTGGGAGGAGGCTGACCACCTGCATCCTCCCTCTGAGGCTCCGGGGGAGAGCCTGGCCGGGCCGGAGGAGGGTCGGGAGCAGGGATGAACTTGGCCTACGTCAGCCCGTTGCCCCCGCTTCCGTCGGGGGTGGCCGATTACAGTGCCGTCCTGCTCCCTCACCTGCGGCCCCACTTCTCTCGCATCGTCGCCGTGGTGGATGGGTACGCGCCGCACCTGCCCCTGGGCCTGGTGGACCAGGTGCACGACGCCTCCCAGGAGCCCGACTGGTGGCTCCGGGAGCAGGCGGTCCCCCTCTACCATATGGGCAACCACCCGGCTTACCATCGCTACATCTACCGATTGCTACAGCGTGTTCCCGGCGTCACCGTCCTCCACGACGGCAACCTGTTGCCCTTCGTCCACGAGCTGACGCTGGCGCGGGGGGAGCGCAGCGCCTTCGTCCGGGAGGCCGGTCTCGAGCGGGGTCGGGAGGGGGTGCGGGCTGCTTGGGACAGCCTGCGCCAGGCCCTCCCGCTGCCCCCTGATGACTACCCGATGCTCGGCCGGGTGTTGCGGGCCAGCCTGGGTGTGATCGTTCACAACCGATACCTGTACGAGCGGGGGAAGCAGGTCTACCCCCAGGCCCGGCTGACGGTGATTCCCCACCTGGACCTGATGCCCCCCGATCCCAATCCCCCGCCCCGCCGGGACCTGAAGGCGTCGCTGGGATTGGACCCCGACGTGCTGCTCATCGGGGCCTTCGGCTTCATCGCGCCGTCGAAGCGGCTGGAGCCGGCGCTGCGGGCCTTCTCCCGACTGCGGGAGGAGTTCCCCCAGGCCCGCCTGGTCTGCGTGGGCCAGGTGGTCGAAGGCTACAACTTCCGGGCCTCGTTGAAGGAAATGGGCCTGGAGGACGTGGTCCGGGTGACCGGCTACGTCCCGATGGAGACCTTCCGGCGCTATCTGAGGGCGGTAGACGTGGGGGTGAACCTGCGCTACCCGACCTGGGGGGAGAGCTCCGGGCCGCTCCTGCGCCTGATGGCCTGTGGCGTGCCCACGCTGGTGACCGATGCCGGAGGGTTCGCCGAACTGCCCGACGAAGCGGTGGTGAAGGTGCCGGCCGGGCCCGGCGAGGTAGAGGCCATCGAGACCGCCCTGCGCGCCCTCCTGAGCGATCCCCAGCGCCGGGCGACCATCGGAGAGGCAGCCCGCGCCTTCATCGCCGATGAGTGCGATCCCACTCGGGTAGCAGAACGGTATGCGACCTTCATCCGGGCAACCGTATGCGGATCGTCCACGTAACCCATCGGGCTTGGCCGGTCGTCGGAGGATCGGAGCGATACGTGCAGGAGATCGCCCGCCGGCAGGCGCTGGAAGGGCACCAAGTGACCATCCTCGCCACCGACGCCGAGGAACTGACGGCCCTCTGGGACCGCCGGGGGAAGCGGCTGGGGCCGGAAGTCCCGACGGTGCACCAGGGGGTGCGGATACGGCGGCTGCCGGTCCGTCCATTGCCCCTGGGGCGGGTCACCTTCCCCGCCCTGCGGTGGACCACCTGGCTGGTCGGCCACCTTTCGACCGGGGGAGCCCTGGCCCTCGCCCGCTTCAGCCCCCGGGTGCCAGCCCTGGCGGAGGCTCTGCGGGAGGCAGAAGCCGATCTCCTCTTTGCCTGGAACATCACGTTGGAGGGCTTGACGGCGGCGGTGGTCCGGGAGGCACGGCGACGGGGAGTCCCCTGGATCGCTGTGCCCCTCCTGCACCTGGGCCGGCCCCGCTTCTACACGATGCGCCACCAACGGGCGTTGTTGAAGAGGGCCTCGGCGGTGCTGACCCCAACGCCCGGCGAGCGGGCTTTCCTGGTGGAACAGGGCCTTTCTCCCGGCCAGGTTCACGTCATCAGCCCGGGAGTGGATCCCGCTGAGGGGGCAGAGGCGGATGGGCAGCGCTTTCGACGGAAATATGGCCTCCACGGCCCCCTCGTCGTCACCCTGGGAGCGCTGGGCTACGACAAGGGGACGCTGCACCTGCTGGCCGCCGCCCAGCAGCTGTGGCGTCAGGGACGCACCTTGACCCTGGCCCTGCTGGGGCCGCAACAGGAGAGCGTGCGTCGTGCCCTGAACCGGCTGCCGGAGCCCCAACGGGCCGCCTGTCTTGCCCCGGGGCTGGTGTCCGAGGAGGAGAAGTGGGATGCCCTGGAGGCCGCCGATGTGGTGGCCCTCCCCTCCCGGACCGAATCCTTCGGCCTGGTCTTCCTGGAAGCCTGGTTGCGGGGGAAGCCGGTGATCGGGGCCCGGGCCGGGGCCGTCGCCGACGTGATCCGCCACGGTGTGGATGGGCTTCTGGTGCCCTTCGGCGACGTGGAAGGATTGGCCGAGGCGCTGCGCACGCTCTTGGACGACCCCGTCCAGGCCAGGACGATGGGCCAGCGGGGACGGGAAAAGGTCCTGCAAACCTACACCTGGGCACACCAGTACGACCGCCTGCGGACCGTGATGGAGGCGGTGATGGAGGGACGATGAGATGTCCATCTTCAGCGTGCATACGACCGACGACGATGTCGAAGCTGCGATGGTCGCCGTCGCCGACGCCCTGCGCCAATGGGAGGGGGGAGAAGCACTCCCACTGGACCTCTCCCTCCTCCAGAGTCAGGGGGAACGGTTGAGCCAGCAGGCCCATCAACTGCTCTTCCAGTGGAACGTGGACGGCAACGCCATCATCCATTCCACGCGCCCGAGGGTGGGGCCGTGGATCATCCGCTTCCAGGTGGTGGTGCGCCGGCTCACCTGGTGGTTCCTGGAGCCGATCCTGCACCAGATCCGCCTCTTCCAGCGCAACACAGCCCACGTGGTGCACAGCCTGACCCAGAACCAGGAGCAGCTTGCGGCCCACATCGCGGCCCTGGAAGCCCAGGTGGAAGCCCTCCAGCGGCGTCTGGAGGCCGAGCGCCAAGCTGGGGGAAGGCCCCGAGGCACCAAGTGACCATCCGACCATCCGACCACCTGACCACCTGACCAAACGACCAAGCGACCACTTGACCAAACGACCAGATGCCCCCAAAGGTGACCATCATCATCCTAACGTGGAACGGGCTGGAGTACACCCGGGCTTGCCTCGACTCCCTGCGGGCCCACACCCCCCTGGGGGAGGCGGTGCAGGTCCTCGTGGTGGACAACGGGAGCACCGACGGGACGCTGCCCTACCTGCGGAGCCTGGACTGGATCCGGCTGATCGAGAACGGGCGCAACCTGGGCTTCGTGCGGGGCAACAACGTTGGCATCCGCGCCACGCCGCCGGACCACGACGTACTGCTCCTCAACAACGACATCGTGATCCCCCAGGACGGCTGGCTGGAGGAGATCCAGCGCGTGGCCTATTCCGCCGACGACATCGGCATTGTCGGCTGCCGGCTGATCCTGCCCGATGGCCGGCTCCTCCACGCCGGGACCTACATGCCCCTGGGGAGCTTCTGGGGCCAGCAGATCGGCAGCCTGGAGAAGGATGTCAACCAGTACAACGCCAATCGGGACGTGGAAGGGGTCGTGGGGGCCTGCATGTACATCAAGCGGGCGGTGCTGGAAGCCATCGGCCCCCTGGACGAGGCCTTCTTCTCCTACTTCGAGGACACCGACTACTGCCTGCGTGCGGCAGAGGCAGGATTTCGGACCGTCTGCGCGGGCGGGGTAACGCTGATCCACCACGAGAACGTCAGCACCCGCATCAACCGCGTGAATTTCTCCAAGATATTTCGGGAATCGCAGAAGACCTTTCGCAAACGATGGGAGCGTAAGTTGAAAGCACGATACGACACCAGCGTCCTCTGGCACTCCGAGGTGGGCTCGGCCTCGGGGTACGCGGTCTCTTCTCGGGAGTTGCTCCTCCAACTGGACGCCCTGGGCGTGGACGTGCGGCTGGTCTACATCTACGGCACCGATTGGATGGACACCCAGCGCGACGACCACCGCCTGGCCGCGATGCGCCAGCGGCCCAAAGACCTGAACCTCCCCCAGGTCGTCTACGCCCCCGGCGAACTCTTCTCCAAGAACAGCGGGCGCTACCGGATCGGCTACACGATGCTGGAGGTGGACGGCATCCCCGAGGCGTGGGTCCGGCTCTGCAACGAGATGGACGAGGTCTGGGTGCCCAGCACCTTCAACGCCGAGACCTTTCGCGCCAGCGGCGTCACCCGCCCCATCCACGTGATGCCCCTGGGGGTCAACCCCGACTACTTCAACCCCCGCATCCGGGGATACCGGCCCTCGTCCCGCTACACCTTCCTCTCCCTCTTTGAGTGGGGAGAGCGCAAAGCGCCCGAAATACTGCTGCGGGCTTACTTCCGGGCCTTCCGCCGGGATGACGATGTCCTGCTGCTTCTCAAGGTCATCAACCGGGACCCCGGTGTGGACGTAAAGGCCCAGATCGCTGCCCTGAACCTGCCCGACGATGGACCGCCGGTGGCGATGCTCTACAACCAGGAACTCCCTACTTACCAGATGGGGAGCCTCTACCGCTCCGCCGACTGCTTCGTGTTTCCCACGCGGGGCGAGGGGTGGGGACTGCCCATCCTGGAGGCGATGGCCTGTGGGCTGCCCGTCATCGCCACCGCCTGGAGCGCCCACACCGACTTTATGCACGAGGGGAATGCCTACCCCCTGCGGGTGGCCAAGCTGATCCCGGCGCGGGCCAAATGCCCTTACTACGAGGGATTCCGCTGGGCCCACCCCGATGAGGATCACCTGGTCCACCTGATGCGCCACGTCTACGAGCACCGGGAGGAAGCTGCGGCCAAGGGAGCGGCAGCCTCGGCGGAAGTGCTCTCCCGGTGGACGTGGCGGCACGCTGCCCAGAAGATCAAGGCACGCCTCCAGGAGATTCACGAGGCGCTGACGTAATGCTTTGCCGATGAAGATCGCCATAGACATCACAATCCTCCACATCGCTCAGGCAGGCATCTTTTACTACCACTACAACCTGGTGCGGGCGCTGCTAGACCGGCCTTCGCCCCACCAGTTCCTGTTGCTGGACTACCACCCCATCCACGGTGGCTGGACCAATCCGCCGGAGATGACGAACCTGACGGCTCCCCACGCCGAGGTCCGGCAGGTGAAGGGGCTGCGCCATCGGAAGCTCTCCCGGCTCTGGTTTATGCAGAGGCCGCTCCTCTGGCCGCTGGCCAAGGGGGTGGACCAGGTTCTGCTCCACCCATGGAGCAAGCTGGCCGAGTGGGTGATGCAACACCAGTTGCACAAGCATTTGGACGGCGTAGCCCTCTTTCATGCCTCCAGCGTGGTCCCCTATGCGCTTCCCCACGCCAAAAACGTTACCACCATCTACGACCTGACCCCGCTGCTCTTTCCCGAGCACCACACGATGCAGACGCGGGACCTCTACCGCCGCTTCTTCCGCTTCGCGCAGACCGAGGCCGATGCGGTGATCGTCATCTCCGAAGCCACCAAACGGGATGTCATCACCCACCTGGACTTGGAGCCGGAGCGGGTTCACGTCGTCCACGCCGGCGTGGATCCCCGCTTCCATCCCCTGGACAGGACTACGGTCGCGCAGGCCCTTGCCTCGCTGGAACTGCAACCTCAGCGCTACATCCTTCACGTGGGGACCATCGAGCCCCGCAAGAACCTGGTGCGGCTGATCGAGGCCTATCATCGGCTGCGGCAAGAGGTATCCCCGCCGGTTCCCCAACTGGTATTGGCGGGGGCATTGGGATGGATGTCAGAGGAGGTGTTCAGGCGGGTCAAAGCCCTTGGCCTGGAGGACGACGTTCGCTTTGTCGGGCGAGTGGAGGGAGCAGTCCTACCGGCCCTCTACAACGGTGCCCGGCTCTTCGCCTATCCGTCCCTCTACGAGGGCTTCGGCATGCCCGTCCTGGAGGCCATGGCCTGTGGGACGCCCGTGGTCACCAGCAATGTCTCCTCCCTGCCGGAGGTCGCAGGGGATGCCTGCCTGCTGGTGGACCCCACAGATGTCCGCCAGGTCGCCCAAGCGATGGCGAGGCTGCTGGAAGACGACGCCCTGAGAGACCGGCTCCGGCAGAAAGGGCTCGCGAGGGCCGCCCAATTCCGGTGGGACAGGGCGGCGACAAAAGCGTTGCAGGTGTATGATGGCCTGTTGGCAGGTTAGCCCATGCGAATGGTGAGAATGCTATGGCAGAAATGCCAAAAGCCCTTTACAAGGAGACCTTGGAGACCACCAACAGCCAGCCACCGTCGCAACATGCTACGAGGTTCTTGCGTTACGTGGTTATCACCGTGGGATTTCTCGTATCATTGATGGTGTATTATTCAAATCCTCTTTCAGGGCTCAAAGGCTTTATCTACAACTCCGATGCGCTCTATCTTCCCTCCCTGTACGCTGATTTCATTCGCGGAAATGACCTTTCGAAGTGGAACCTACCACCAACCCCCTACTTCTTCCCCGATATGCCCTTGTATTTTGCCATAAGAGTTATCACACCGAACATCCACATGGCAGCAGTCCTTTTTGGACTGATCCAACTTCTGATGTTTGCTCTAGGCCTAATGCTCCTCTCCAGGCACTCACTGCCTCATTGGTATGGCTCGACCCGCTACAGCCTAATTGCGTTGATGGGTGTACTTTTCCTCGTTTCACTCGAGAAGTTGGAGTATTACAGCCAAACGATATTTGTAGGCACCTACCATTTTGGCATCGTCTTGATGATCCCCTTTGTACTGGCAATCACGTTGAGTTTAGTAAGGGGATCTCGGACAAAAGCCCCTCTTGTCTGGACACTGTGCGCCTTATCGTTTCTCACCGCTGTGTCAGACGGATGGTATCTTATCCAGGTCACAATTCCGCTTATCGGCAGCTTGGCGGTGCTGTATCTGAGGGGAAGAGTGGATTCCAAGGGTGCTTTCACCGTAGTAAAAGCTGTCGTCCCGGCAAGCTTGATGGGCATAGGAGTGAGCCTGGTGTATGTGTGGAAAGAGCCCGCTTTGAGGACATATGTATTCAGACCCAATTCGATATACCTGTCCTTTTTACGACTCACTGACGCCCTGGCGACAATACCCGCTTATCACATTGTACTGGCGACGATCTTCATTAGTATGTGCGTATTCGCTTCCTTGAAATCCGTAGCTCGCCCTCTTCCCCACGAGACGTTCTCAACAAGCGCAGACAGAGCATCTAGACTCCTGCCGTTGTATTTTCTTCTTTCCTTCGCCTTAAACGTCCTTACCGTGATAGGCCTGGGAGTGTTCGCCGACCGCAACGGGTTTCATTACTTCATCCCTCTCTTCATTTTCTCAGGGTTCTGGGGATTCCCTTTTGTGGCCACCGTACCAAAGATTATCAAACCGATGTTCCTCGAGCGAATCGTGTTGGGTGTCTTAGGTCTGATTGCCCTTCTTGCATTGAGAAGCATAGATCTTCAGCAGATCGTTGAGAATCTCACCGATACCTACTATCCTCCCTCCGTAAGGTGTCTAGACGAAAAGACGGCCCAACTGGGAATAAAGTATGGTGTTGCTAACTATTGGCAAGCTAAACCCATTTCCCTGCTATCCCAGAACGATCTGATGGTGGTCCAAGTAAATCGGGATTTATCCCCGTTTTACTGGATTAACAATCCAGATTGGTATAAAATAAGGCCGGAGTTTGCTGTCATTGATCTGAGCCTGCCGGAGAATCACCCTTGGCGTCTGGATGAAAATCTCATCAGAAACCGCTTTGGTGAGCCAGACGCCATCTTTCAATGTGAACATAGCCAGGTTCTCGTTTACAATCGTCCTACCAGTGAATTTCGGGATCTGTTCAACGATGCTCCTTAAATGCAACAGGCCCGCATTCTGTTTTGATCCTATAGGTTCGCACACAGCTATGAGCAGTGTGAGATAGAAGATGGGTGATGAAAGGCAGTAAGTACGTATGAGAGGTGAAAGATGAAAAAGGGAAATGGTGAACGTGATTGGCTAGGCTCTGGGAACAAGCTTCCCATTGGGGTTGGTGGATTGCTGGTGGTCTTCATCCTTGCAGTGGTGGTGTTCCTGCCTGGTCCCTCCACGGCTGCTCCGGCTGCCTTCCCTCCCGTTCAGGCGAACTTTCCCATCGCTTTGAACGGGGCTCGGGTGCAGGGCTCCTCCATCGCTCTGGGTGACTTGACCAACGACGGCGTCCCCGAAATCGTGGTCGGTGGCCTTGACGGCAAGGTCCACGCCTACCGAGGAAATGGGACGAGGCTGTGGGAGTACGATACCGGCGATATGGCCATCGAGAGCAAGGCGGCCATCGGCGACATAGATGGAGACGGCTGGAACGAGGTCGTCGTCGGGGCGGGAAGCACCTTCACGCCCGACAGTCACGGCGGACTCTACGTCCTGGAGCCCACAGGCAGCCTGCGCTGCGCCTTCCAGACCGGCGACTTCGACAACGATGGCTGGCGCGACGGCGTCTTCTCCTCGCCGGCCCTGGCCGATATTGACCAGAACGATAACGGCAAGCTGGAGATCATCTTCGGCGGCTGGGATGGCTACGTGCGCGTCCTCAACGACGACTGCTCCGTCGTCTGGCAGACCTTTGTGCGGGATACCGTCTGGTCTTCCCCGGCCATCGGCGATGTGGACCGAGATGGTCGTCCTGAGATCGTCATCGGTGTGGACGCTCACTACGAGCCGGGCTTCGGTACCGAGGACGGCGGCATCCTGCACGTCTACAACCACGACGGCAGCGAACTGTCGGGCTTTCCCATCCAGATTGACGAAGTGATCTACTCCTCACCGGCCTTGGGGGACATCAACGGCGACGGCTGGCTGGAGATCGTCGTGGGTACCGGCTACTGCTGGGCCAACCCCGCCTGCGCGCCCAACGGTCAGGTTCACCCCGGCGTGGGGCAGTACCTGAACGCCTGGGACCACAACGGGAACTACCTACCGGGGTGGCCCAAGGCCCTGAACGACACCTACGCCTTCGCCTCGCCGGCCCTGGCCGACCTGGACAACGATGAGAAGCCCGAAGTGATCGTGAACACCGCCGACGGCTACGTCCACGCCCTCAACGAAGATGGCAGCTATGTACCCGGCTGGCCCGTCCTCCCCACCACACCGTCGGGACCGGGGAGCGTCGTCCACGTGCCCACCAACGCCTCCCCCGTGGCCGCCGACCTCGACGGCGATGGGTCCATCGAGGTCGTGCTGCCCTCCAACTGGGAGTTGGTGGTGTGGGACTCGGCAGGGAACCAACTCACCCGGGACAGCTTCCCATCCGAATCGGGGGACTGGGAACTGGTGACCGATTACACGGTCAGTGGGTCGGCGGCCGTCGGCGACATTGATGGGGACGGCGATACCGAAGTCGTCGTAGGGGGAGCCATCAGCGGTGGGGAAACCGGTGCTCTCTACGTCTGGGACCTCGATGGAGCTCCCCCTGCCGACACCTCCTGGCCCACCTTCCGTAGGGACCGCCTGAACCAGGCCCGCTATCCGTTACCCGCCATCCTCACCGTCCGGCCTAACTCCTTCTTCCTTTTCCATCCCTATGGGAGCCTCGCCGATCTTACCACCTCCCTGTTGATCGAGAACAGCGGGGATGGAACCATCACCTGGGATGCGGTGGCCAGCGACGCCCGAGTCTCCCTCTCGCCGACCAACGGTCAGGTCTCGCAGGACACCACGCTGGTGCAGGTGACCATCTCCCTGGGGAGCAGCGTGATCACGGGCACCCACGACCTGGGCACCATCACCGTCACCGGCATCGCCAATGCAGGCAATGTCCAGAACAGCCCGACCACGGTACCCATCACCGTCTACGTGGGAAAGGTCTACCGCGCTTTCCTCCCCGTAGCCATACGAGGCCGGTAGCCACCGCGTAAGGGGCAGCCACTGGTGCTGCCCTTACTTGTGGGGACTTACCACGAGGAAGGGATATGATCAGCCCCGACGCTCCGGGGGTGGTCGGCCTGTGGGCCACCCTCGCCCTGCTCACCGGCTACCCCACCTTCTGCCTGCTGCGAACCCTCGGCCGGCCTCCCTCAGCCGACGGGCTCGACGGACTCTTCACCAGCCTTCTGTTGGGCAGCCTCGTCGTCGGTTGGACGGCGCTGCTGCTGGCGGAGGCCGGGTGGTTCAGCCTGCCCTCCCTGACCATTGGCCTGCTGCTGGTCCTCGCCGGGGTCGGGATTGCACTACGGTTGCGTGGGGGCACCCTCCGCCCGCCCGCCCCTCCCCCCCTCCGGACCGCCGGAGCCTTCCTCTTGCTCCTGGGCCTGGCTTCCCTCGCCTTCTTCCACCCCGCCGAGTTCATCCTGGGGGGTGCGGATGCCGGCGTCTACGTCAACCTGGGGGCCAACATCGCTCGTACAGGCTCCCTCCTCATCCACGAAGAGGGGATCGCCACCCTACCTCCCTCCCTCTGGCCGGGGCTCTTCCGGGCCACCTCACCCCAGGCCGTCGCCCCCTACACCCGCTTCCCCGGCTTCTACCTGACCGGTGGTGCCAGTGGGGAACAGCCGCCGGGATCGCTCCCCCTGGTCATCCCCCAGTTCTTCCCCCTCCATCCCGTCTGGCTGGCCATCGTCAACGCAGCCTTCGGGGTGCGGGCCGGCCTCTACCTGACGCCGCTGTGGGCAGCCCTCGGTGTCGTGGCCCTGGCCCTGGCGCTCCGACGGGCCCTCGGCACCGGGACCGGCCTGCTGGCCGGCTTCCTCCTGCTCATCACCCCCCTCCAGGTCTACTTCGCCCGCTATCCCACCGCCGAGCCCCTGACCCAGTTCCTCCTCTGGGGAGGGGTGTACGGCCTCGTCGCCTTCGTCGGCGACGGACACCCCCTCTGGGGGGTGCTGAGCGGGCTGGCCCTGGGCCAGGTCTTCCTGACCCGCATTGACGCGCTCCCCCTGCTGCTGCTGCCCCCAATCCTGCCCTACGCGCTGCGACAGCGGCCACGGCGCACCCTGGGCTGGTTCTTCGTGCCCTTCGGGCTCATGCTGCTCCACGCCGCCCTGCACACCTGGCGCTTCTCCTGGCCCTACGCATGGGACGTCTACGGCAGTATGGGCCGCCTGGGCCTGCACCTCCTCCGAAAGGTATGGTGGCTCCTCATCCCGTTGGTGGCGGGCCTCGCCGTCCTGGGATGGGCCTCACGGCGCTTCCCGGCGACGGAACACCATCGTCGCCTCTTGCGACGGAGCGGGGCAGCCACGCTGGTCGCCCTGGGGCTCTTCGCCTACCTCGTCTGGCCCAGGATCGGTCAGGTTCGGATGATCCCCTACTGGTACGGGGAGACTTCCATCCCGGTGCAGAACCACCTGAACCTGGTGCGCTTGGGATGGTACCTCTCACCCCTGGGCATCGGGCTGGCCATCGCGGGGGCTGCCCTGATGGTCCTACGGGCAGAGATGGAACGGGCGTGGCCGGTTCTGGTCCCCGGCCTCAGCTTCTCCCTGCTCTACCTCTACAACATCCTGAACAATCCCTTCCACATCTACGCGATGCGGCGCTACGTCCCGGTGGTCGTTCCCTTCTTCGCCGCCGGCGCGGCCTACGCCCTCGCCGGGCTCTGGGGCCGGCGACGACGCTGGCGTCCGATGGCCCCTGCCACCGGGCTGCTGGGGCTGGTCTTGGTGGGCTGGCTGCTCTACAACGGACGCGCCGTGTGGACCCTGGTGGAGTATCGGGGGCTGATAGACCAGGTGGAGACCCTGGCAGCCCGCTTGGAGCCGGGTGCGGTGCTTCTTTTTGAGGACGACGCCCCCGTCGGAGCGGGCAGCACCCTGGGAACCCCTCTTCAGTACCTCTACGGGTTCACCGCCTTCGACCTCCAGGAGGACCGCCTCGATCTGTCGGCCCTGACCCAGGCCATCGGACGATGGCGGGCAACGGGTCGCCCCGTCTACTGGGTCCGGGGGCCGCGCCTGACGACGATCCAGGTTCCCGACCACCCTGTGCCCGCGCTGGGAACCTGGCTCCTCGAACACCGCCTAGAGCAGAGCTACACCCACTTCCCGGTCCGTTGGGAGGTGCGGAAGGTCCCGCTGGAGTTCTACCGGCTAGACTTTGCCGAGGGGGAGAGCTGTACCCTGCCTGTGGAGGTAGACGTGGGGACGCTGGACTCCCTCTACGTGCGCGAGGGCTTTCACAACAAGGAATGGTGGGGGGACCTGAGCGTGCGGTGGACGGCGGGCGAGGCCAAGCTGGCCTTTCCCTGCCTGCCCGAGGAGCTACCGGACCGGGTCTCCCTGGCAGTGCGGGTTGCGTCCGCCCGCCCCGCCGAGCTGCCTCCGGTCCATCTCACGCTGGCCCTCGACGGACAGCCCCTGGGCCGGTGGACGCTGGAGGGGGGCTTCCAGGTCATTGAGGTACAACTCCCCGGCGAGGTGCTGCGGGATCACGAGCCCGTTCTCACCCTGCGCAGCGACACGTGGGTACCTCAGCAGCAGGGGGCGAGAGCCGATGCTCGGCGACTGGGGGTGGTGGTGGATTGGATCCGGCTCTCTCCCTAGGGGGGCACGCTCACGACAGCCGGCGGGCGGAGAGGAGTCCCGGCTGTTCGCCGTGCAAAAGCAGCTTCGTCACCCGCTCGGCGGCGACGAAACACCAGCCCAATCCGTGGCCGGTGAAGCCGACGGCGAAGTAGACCTGGGGAAGGTGGGGCAGGCTCCCAATGAGGGGCAGGCCATCGGGGGAGAAGCCCATCACACCCGACCAGCGATGGGTGATCTTCCCTCGCACGTCGGGGAAGTAGCGGGCCAGAAAGTGCTCCAGTCCTTGCTGGACCTGATCGGTCACCTCGTCGGCGTACCCTTGTTCCTGGTCCCGGTAGTGCTGTCGCCACCCTCCCAGCAGGAACTCCCCCGTCTCCAGTTGGCGGAAGTACTCATAGCCATAGTCGGCGTAGCAGGGGACCTCCAGCACCGCCTCGGAGAGGGGGGCCGTGCTCAGGACCTGCCCTCGGGTGGGGGTGATCTTGCCGACGAAGTAGCGATCCAACAGCGGCGCGTAGGCGTTGACGGCCAGCACCACAGCAGCAGCCCGCACCGTCCGCCGTCGAGCCCACACCCGCACGTCCGCGCCTTCCTTCTCCAATCGGTAGACCTCGGTGTTGGTGTGGCAGGGGACGCCGCTCTCCTCCAGCAGCCGCTCGGTCAGGGCCACCGGATCCACGACGGCATCGTCAGGCTGGTGGAGGCCGGCCAGGAAGCCCCGGCCCAGGGGATCGGTGGGCTCGAAGACGGCCTTGAAACCATCCTCCTGAAGCAGGGCGGCTGTGGCCTGGAGCGTCTCCACCTCCGGCCGGCGGACGGCGAGGAGGAGGCTACCGGTGCGTTTGGCGGGCACACCCAGTCGTTGGGCCGTCTCGATCAGCCGCTCTCGGTTCTCCGCCGTCAGCGCCCATGCCTCCCTGGCCCGTTCCCGTCCGTAGGCTTCGACAGCGCGGCTATAGTGCTCGGCCAGGCCGGTGAGCACCATCCCGGCATTGCGTCCGGTGGCCCCGCTGGCGACCGTCCGCGCCTCCAAGATGGCAACGTGAAGCCCCTCTTGGGCCAGCCGGGCTGCCGTGGCGACGCCCACAATGCCGGCCCCCACGACAACGACGTCACAGGCGTCTATGGCCCGCTCCCCCCGATCTTGCCAGATAGACACGGTCATCTCTCCCCTCAGCGATGCAATGTCTATTCCGTGCTGGCCGCCAGCCGCTCGACGGCCGCCACCGCCATCCTGTGGAGGGCCTGGACGTAGGACGCTTGTGGCTGCTCCAAGGCCAGGGGGACCCCTCGCGCCAGGGCGGTCCGATGGGCCGGCTCAAAGGGCAACACAGCGTCGGGTGGTCGCTTGAGCGCACGCTCGACGGCGGACATAGGCAGCGGGGGCTGTTCCTGGACTTGATTCAGCACCAAGAAGAGCCGGCTCCGCATCCCCTGTAGAGCGTGAAGGGCGGCCAAGGCGGCCTGAATGGCCCCGACTTCGGGGGATAGCACCAGGAAGACCAGGTCGGAGGCGTTGAGGGCGGCCATAGCCCCGCTGCTTAGCAAAGGTGGGGCGTCCACCAGGACCGCCTCGAACCGGCCTCGCAGGAAGGCCAGGACCGCTTCGACCGTAGGGCCGGTCAGCCGGTCGGCGTAGAGGGGGGAGAAGGGCGCAGCCACCATGTGGATCCCCGAAGCGTGGCGGATGGTGATCTGCTCCAAAAGGGCGGGATCGGGAGAGGCATCCCGCAGGCTGGCCCAGGTGCGCTCGGCCTTGACCCGTAAGTGGAGAGCCAGTTGCCCCGAGGCCGGGTTCATGTCGAACAGGGCGACGACGTCCGGCGTGCCGCCCGCCAGGACGACGGCCAGGTTGGCGACCAGCGTCGAGACTCCCACGCCTCCCCGCAGGCTGAGGAGAGTGAGGATACGCCCCGCCCGTTCCTCAGGAGCTCCTCTCCTACGCGCCAGGAGCTCATCCACCTTGGCCAACAGGTCTGCCGGCATCACCGGCTTGGCCATGTGCTCGTCGGCCCCCACCTGTAGGGCCGTCTCCCGGTCAATGGGCTGCCCTCGGGCCGTGAGGATCAGGATCGGCATCTCGGCGGTTTGGGGTTGCTCCCGAAGACGGCGCACGATGTCGTACCCCGTGATGCCCGGCATCATCACGTCAATGATTGCCAGATCGGGAGGATCGGCAAGCGCTTTGCTCAGCCCATCGGCGGGATCCGCCGACAGGACCACCTGGTGGCCACCGCGCTTGGCCAGAATCAACCGCATCATGTCCAACAGGTCTGCGCTGTCATCAATCACCAGGATTCTGGCCATAGGTCCCCCTATCCTTCTTCTGGAATGCAGATCGCCCCGATGACATCCTTGTTGACCAAAATGATCCCCCCTGTGAACTGAATCTTGGGGTTCAGGGTGGCGAAGATCGTGCCATCCAGAATGGGGATGAAACGGTCTGTGCCAATGGCCAGGACTGCCCTCAGGTCCAGCTTGCCACTCATCTGGAGCAGTCCTCGCACTTCGAAGCCGGGGATCGTCAGGAAGACCTCCCGCAGGTAGGTGCCGAAGTAGCTGCCATAGGTCTGCTTCTTGGAGAGGCCGTCCTCCTGGCGGGCCAACACCACCATCGTGATGTTGTCCTTAAGCAGCGAGGAGATCGGATAGCTGGCCGTGATCTCTCCCGGCCGGTCTATGGGAGAGATGTAGACCCCCTCGACATCCAGGTAGGATGTCGTGCGGTCGTTGAGCTGGTCTGCCAGGGGGCGATGGCGCACATCCACCTGACCCGAGATTCGATAGTCATGGGTGAAGAAATCGGCCGTCACCCACCCGCGCCGCCGGACAACCAGATCCTGCTCCTTGGCCATCAACACCTCACGACCGGATTGCAGATTGCAATTCGCAGACCTATTTCCAGCCGAGCATCACGAAGGCCTCGACCAACTCCTTCCGATGGCGCACCCGGCGGAGCCCCAGAGGGCGCACCTTGACGAGCTCCTCGACTTGCACGTAGGTTTCCCGACTGAGGACGATCTCCCCGTCTCCGGCGATCTCCTCCAGCCGCTTGGCGATGTTCACGGTGTCGCCTACAGCGGTGTAGTTCATCAGCCAGGGTGCACCGATGTTGCCCACGACCGCCTCCCCCGTGTGGATGCCGATGCCGCAGACAAGCCGGTGCTCGGGTGGCAGAGCCTTGTGCAGCTGCTGCAGGCGGGTACGGATCAGCCAGGCCGCCCGGACCGCCCGTCGGGCGTGGTCGGGTTGGGGATGGGGCGCGTTGAAGATGGTCAACATCGCGTCGCCCATAAACTTGTCCAACGTCCCCCGGTAGACGAGCACCGCCTCCGCTGCCGTCCCCAAATGGGCGTTGAGCAGTTCCAGCACCTTCTCGGGGGGAGTCCTCTCCGCCAAGGCCGTGAACCCATGCAGGTCCACGAAGAGGACCGTCACCTCCCGACGGGTCCCCCCCAGAGCGAGATCAGACCCGTTGAGGATCGTCTCGACGACGGGCTGAGCCAGGTAGCGCTGGAGCACCTCCCGGGTCCGAGCCTGCTCCAGCCGCAATCGGTCGGCCTCTTGCTTCGCCCGCAGCCGAGCAGCGATGCGGGCCGCCAACTCTTCGAAATCGAAGGGCTTGATAATGTAGTCGTCGGCCCCCACCCCCAGCCCTTTCACCCGATCACGCAGGTCCCGCAGGCCCGTGACCATCAACACAGGAATATCGGCGGTGAGCGGATCGGCCTTGAGCCGGCGGCAGACCTCGAACCCATCCATCCCCGGCATATGGATGTCCAGGAGCAAGAGGTCCGGGTGGAAGAGGCGGACCTTGGTCAAGGTCTCCAGGCCGTCGTGCGCAACCAGGACGTTGTAACCCAGGGCAGACAGGAAGTCGTGCAGGATGTCCGTCTCCTCTTGGGTGTCGTCAGCAGCCAGGATTGTCGCAGCCCCCGTCATTCTTTTATCTGCCATTGGTGTCAGGTTGTATGAATCACCTCGCCTGCCGGGGCCTCGCGGAACTTCACTTGGTAAAGACGGATGGCATGGCGGATGGCTTGACGGGCCGCAGCCGCCGGCTCCCATCCCAGCGGCTCCGTGTGCACACCCTCCAGGTCCTTGTAGACCGAGAAGAAATGGGCCATCTCAGCCAGAAAGTGCTGGGGGATGTCCGTGATGTCGTGGTAGTCGGCGAAGAAGGGATCGTGCTCGAGCACCGCCAGCACCTTGTCGTCGGGCAATCCCTTGTCCAGCATTCGAAAGAGGCCGATAGGGCGTGCCTCCAGCAGACATCCTGAGAAGGTCGGGGAGTTGGTCATCACCAAGATGTCCAATGGATCCCCATCGTCGTAATAGGTCTGTGGGATCAACCCATAGTCCCCCGGGTAGTGGAGGGAAGAGTAGAGGACCCGATCAAGGCGCAAGAGGCCCAGGTCCTTGTCGTACTCGTACTTGTTACGGCTCCCCTTGGGAATCTCCACGATGACGTAGACGATGTCCGGCGCGTTGGGGCCGGGGGAAAGCTCATGCCACAGGTTCATCACACCCTCCTGCGGTCCCGGTCCTCCAAGAAGTCACCGTAGCCACCTTGGTGCCGGTCTCGATAGAGAGCCGGCTCGTTCTCGCCGCTGTCCGGCGGCCCCAACAGGGCGATCAGCCGGGTCAGCGTGGTCTCGTCGTAGACCAGGTCGCCACAGTAGTCACACCGCCAGGCAGGCACTCCGGGCAGAAGGACGAACTGCCCACCGTGCCAGCGGGCGTAGGTGGCTCGGGTAGGGCGCATCGCGCCGATGCGACAGACGGGACAAAGTTCCATCAACCTGCTTCCTCCTCCTTCCTCGCCTCCCGGACGATCTGAACGCCGGCGCTGGCTCCCAGGCGGGTCGCCCCGGCCGCAATCATCGCCTGAGCTGTCGTGTAATCTCGGATCCCTCCGGCGGCCTTGACCCCCATCTGGGGCCCCACCGTCCGGCGCATCAACGCCACATCGTGGACGGTGGCCCCTCCAGGGCCGAAGCCGGTGGAGGTCTTCACGAAATCCGCACCGGCCGCCTGAGCCAGCCGACAGGCTCGGATCTTCTCCTCATCGGTGAGCAGGGCTGCCTCGATGATCACCTTGCAGAGGGCGCGATGGGCGTGGCAGAGCTCCGCGATGGCCGCGATCTCGTCACGCACCATCTCGTCGTCGCCCGCCTTGAGGGCGCCTATTTGCAGCACCATATCCACCTCGGTCGCCCCCTCCTGGAGCACCTGCTCCGCCTCGTAGCGCTTCACCGAAGGCATCGTGGCCCCCAGTGGAAACCCGACCACGCTGCAGATGGCGATCTCCGTGTCCTCCAGCATGCGCACGGCCAGCCGCACGTAGACGGGGTTCACGCAGACGGCGGCGAAGCGGTAGGTCCGGGCCTCCTCGCAGAGCCGAATGACCTGCTTCGGCGTCGCCTCGGGCTTCAGCAGCGTGTGGTCTATCATCCGCGCCAGCGCTTCCGCGTCCATTCTGGGCATCGCTCCTATTCTGTCGTCCCCTCGGACGCCACCGGGCTCTGAACATCCGCAGGGAACCGGTAGTGGGCCACCAGCCCCCAGCGGGAGGGTGGCCAGTAGGAGAGCCAGGCCTTGCCTACGATCTGGTCCCGGGGCAGCAGCCAGCCGTTGTGGGAATCGCTGGAGTTGCGCCGGTTGTCCCCCAGGACGAAGTACTCGTCGGGACCCAGGGTCCAGCTCCCCGAATAGGTGGCCGGGCTGGTGATGTAGGGTTCGTAGAGGGGCTGCCCATTGATGAAGACCCGTCCGGCGCGGATCTCCACCCGCTCCCCCGGCAGTCCGATCACCCGCTTGATGAAATCCCGGCTGGGGTCCTTGGGAAAGTGGAAGACCACCACATCGCCTCGCTGGGGTGGGTGGAACTTGTAGGTCAACTTGTTGATGATCAGGTACTGACCATCGTGGAGGTTGGGCTCCATACTTTGTCCTTCGATGCGGAACCGCCCCGTCACCGTGTTGACGACGAGGAAGATGATCGCCGTCAGCAGGATGGTCTCCAGGACCTCCCGGACCAGTTTCCATCCTTGCCCCGAGGATTCCTCCCGCAGGCCGGTCGGAGGAGCGGGTTGCGCGTAGGGTTGAGGTGCCTCCTGGGGCGAGGGTGGGCCGACAAGCTCGCGTTGTTCTGCCGTCCAGGGTTCGTCTCCGATCTTCTCCATAGGTCTCACACCAGAACGAGATGGTTTGGAGACGGGAGGTGCCCTCTGGCATCTCTCCACGTCCACCATTTCTCGCATTGTACTCCAATCGGCCACTTTATGCAAGCGACCTGGTGCAAAAGCCCCCGCGAACGGTTTGACACCATCCTAGAGTTATGGTATTATGTTGGTGTTCGTCCTATGGACATATCGTCAGCGAGCCGTCAAAATCCCCAGCTTCTGTGAAAGGAGCCCCTTCCATGACCAAGTCGCGCACGGAGTTGATGGTCGAACGTCTTCGAGATCTACAGGCTGGCACACCCGACATCGAGGCCTCAGCCGTGGTCAGCGTAGACGGATTGATCATGGCCTCTTCACTGCCCGCCGGTGTGGAGGAAGATCGAGTCTCCGCAATGTCGGCAGCAATGCTCTCGCTGGGTGAGCGGATCGCCAGCGAACTGGGGCGCGGTACCTTGAACCAGGTCTTCATCCGGGGTGATAACGGGTTCGTCATCCTGCGGGCTGTAGGCGAAGAAGCCGTTCTCACCGTCTTGGCCCGTCGAGATGCCAAGCTGGGGCTGATCTTTCTGGACATGGATCGTGCTGCTACCGACCTAGAACGGTTGGTCTGAGCCAGGACGATGGCTCGCTTTCGAGAGTAGACACGGAAGCCCTTTCCCTCCTCTCCGTCGCTCAGACTGAGCCCTGTAGGAAGAGGCGGCGACCGAGAGATATTGCCGCCGGCGGCCCGGCATTGAGGTGCCGGGCTTTTCTGTGACGCTGACGGCCCTCGGGTCGCCTGCCACAGGATGGATGGGCAGCGCTCCGGCCCGGTGAGCTGGAGCATCCAGTGGATCTCCTGCCCCTCCCCGGGGTCAGGAGACCCGAGACCGCGACGGCCGGGTACGCGCCCGGTCTACGACTTGAGGAGTCGTCTAGAAGCTCATGCCCAAGTACATCTTTTGCACCGGTGGTGTTGTCAGCAGCGTAGGCAAGGGGGTCACTGCAGCAGCCATTGGCCGCGTGCTCAAGAGTCGGGGGATCGCCGTTTCCATTCAGAAGCTGGACCCTTACATCAACGTAGACCCCGGCACCATGTCCCCCTATCAGCACGGAGAGGTCTTCGTCACCGACGATGGGGCGGAGACCGATTTGGACCTGGGCCACTATGAGCGGTTCATTGACGAAAGCCTGACCCGCGCCAACAACGTCACCGCCGGCCAGGTCTACGCCGAGGTGATCGCCAAGGAGCGGCGAGGGGATTACCTGGGCGGGACCATCCAGGTTATCCCCCACATCACCAACGAGATCAAGCGGCGCATCGGTCTGGTCGGGCGGGTCACCGATGCCGAGGTGGTCATCGTTGAAGTGGGGGGAACGGTCGGCGACATCGAAGGGCTCCCCTTTCTGGAGGCCCTGCGCCAAATGCGCCAGGCGCTGAAACGGGAGGACAGTGTCTACATCCACGTCACCTTCCTGCCCTACATCGGCGCGACCGGCGAACTGAAGACCAAGCCGACCCAACACAGCGTCCGGGACCTGCGGAGCATCGGCATCCAGCCCGATGTGATCGTGGCCCGGGCCGACCACCCTATCAACAAAGATCTGGTGGACAAGATCGCCCTCTTCTGCGACGTGGAGCCCCGGGCGGTGATCCCCCTCGTCACCACACCCATCCTCTACGAGGTACCCCTGCTGCTGGAGGAGGCCGGCCTGGGGGAGTTCCTGGTGGAGCGACTGGCCCTGGAGGCCAGCCCCCCGGACCTGACGGAATGGGAGGCGATGGTGGAGCGGATCAAGCGCCCCAAGCCGGCGCTCCCCATCGCCATCGTCGGCAAGTACGTCACGCTGCAGGACGCCTACATCAGCGTCCGGGAGGCCCTCTACCACGCCGGCATCGCCCTGGAACGGGACATCCAGATCCGGTGGATCAGCTCCGAGGACCTGGAGAAGGGGCGAGGATGGGAGGCCCTGGAGCAGGTGGCCGGCATCATCGTGCCCGGTGGGTTTGGCTATCGGGGCATCGAGGGCAAGATCGCCGCCGCCCGCTACGCCCGGGAGCGCCGAGTCCCTTACCTGGGACTCTGCCTGGGAATGCAGGTGATGGTGATCGAGCTGGCCCGCCATCTGCTGAACAGCGACGAGCCCAACTCCACGGAGTTCGACCCCCATACCCCCCACCCGGTCATTGACCTGATGCCGGAACAGCGGGACATCGTGGACATGGGGGGAACGATGCGGCTGGGCCTCTACCCCTGCCGGCTCGTGCCGGGGACCAAAGCCGCAGAGGCCTACGGCGTCTCCGAGGTCCAAGAACGACACCGCCATCGCTTCGAGTTCAACAACGCCTATCGGGAGGTGCTGGCCGAAGGAGGGCTGGTCTTCAGTGGCCTCTCCCCCGATGGACACCTGGTCGAGATCGCCGAACTGGCCCACCACCCCTTCATGCTCGGCAGCCAGTTTCACCCCGAGTTCCGCTCTCGGCCCAACCGCCCTCATCCCCTCTTCCTCGCCTTCGTCCGGGCGGCCATCGCCTATCAGGCGCAGCAGCGGCCTGCTCCCCAGCCCTCCCTGGAGACCGTGGCATTTCCCGAAATCTCGGGCGAAAAGAGTTGACAGGGGTCGCATAGACCGGTATAATTCCCCTGTTGCCATCCCACATTAAGGAGAAGTTGCCCGTGAGCGAACAGAAGAACACCCAACCTACGAGCATCCGCGACCTGCAACCCAAGATGCGCCTGGAAGGGCGGGTGACCAAAGTGGAACTTTTCGGAGCGCTGGTAGACATTGGCCTGGAGCGGGAGGGGCTCCTCCACATCTCTCAACTGCCGGAGCGCGTCAACCGGGTCACCGACATCCTTCACGAGGGAGACCAGATCACGGTCTGGGTCAAGGAGGTCAACAAAAAGCGGGGGCTGGTCACGCTAACGATGATCGAGCCCCCGCGCCTTGAATGGCGCGACCTCCAGCCCAAGCAGAAATACGTCGGCAAGGTGACCCGCATCGAGTCCTTCGGGGCCTTCGTGGACATCGGCGCCCCCCGCGAGGGGCTGGTGCACATCTCCCGGCTGAGCCCCCAGCGGGTGGAGTCGGTCTCCGACGTGGTCCAAGTCGGCGACGAGGTGACCGTCTGGGTCCACGAGGTGAACAAGAAGGCCGGTCGGATCAGCCTGACGATGGTAGAACCTCCAGCCGTGGATTGGGATGATCTCCGGATCGGCGACATCTACCGGGGCAAGGTGACCCGTCTGGAGTCCTTCGGAGCCTTCGTGGACATCGGTGCTCCCCGCGAGGGACTGCTCCACGTTCGGGATATGGGCGTGGGCTACCTGGACCACCCCAGCGAGTTCCTCGAGGTCGGTGAGGAGGTCGAAGTCCAGGTCCTCAAGGTGGATCGCCGCCGGGGGCGGATCGAGCTGGGGATGAAGGGGGCTGGCCTGGAACTCACCGAGGAGGAGATGGAAGAACCGCCCACGGTGATGGAACTGGCCCTCCGACAGGCCCTGGCGGAGAAGGCCCGTCAGCGCCAGCGCCAGCGAGAAGAGGAAGACGAGACGCGGGCGCGGGCCCGCCGGGAGCAGGAGGAGATCCTGGCCCGCACCCTGGAGCAGTTAAGCCGCTAGCCACCCCGCTCCGCCCATCCGCGATGGGGAGATCGAAAAATGGCCCGGCTTCCTGGCCGGAAGCTGGGCCTCCTCTTGTCCTTTGTCCCGCCCTACCTCTCACACCTCCCACGCTGCCCGCAGGTCCCGCAGCGTCAGGGCGAAGATGGCCGTGATCACCAGCGCCGAGGTGACACACCAGAAACACCAGGCCCGGATGACGAAAGCTTCCAGGTAGGTCAGATAGAGGGAGTAGAGAAAGCCGACGAGGGCCGTTCCGAAGAGGGCTGCGGACAGGTGGAAAGCTGTCTCCCCCTGCACCCGGTCCCGCAACAACGAGAGGCCCAGCAGGACTATGTAGCCCAGGAGGCCGATGGAGGCCACAGGGATCCCTCTGATCTCGGCGTAGGGGCTGTTTTGGACCGTTGCGCAGCCGTGGTAGCCGCCGCAGTAGGGGCTCTGGCCGGCCAGGTGACTCCAAGTCAGATAGCCGGAGACACCGATGCCGATCAAGGAGAGCAAAGGAATCTCCCAGCGGGGGATAACCTCCACCCACCCGACCACCTGTTGCTTCATGTCCCCGCTCCTGCCAACACCTGCTCGATGACCTGCTGGAAGACCTCGAAAGGATAGGCCCCCCGTAGCAACTGACCGTTGACCAGGAAGGTCGGAGTAGCATCAACCCCCAGTTGCTGAGCCGACCGGATGGCCGCCTCAATCGCCTGCCGGTGCTTCTGGGAGTCCAGACACTGGGTAAAGGTATCCACGTCCAGGCCCAGATCACGGGCATAGCCTATCAAGTCGGCCCGCTGGACCCGCCCTTGATTGACGAAGAGGGTGTGGTGGTACTCCCAGAATTTATCCTGGTCGGCGGCACAGTAGGCCGCCTCGACGATGGGGATCCGATCCGGTCCCAGGGCGAAGTAGTGGTTGATGTACTGGACCTTCCCCGTCGCCACAAAGGCTTCGTCAATGCGGGGAGCCGTCTCCAAGTTGAAGTCCCGGCAGTGAGGGCAGAGGTAATCGGAGAACTCGACGATCTTCACGGGGGCGTCGGGAGAGCCCCGATAGGGGAACCCTTCGTCGGTGAAGCCGGTAGGCACGTTGGGGTTCAGGCCGACCGTCTCCTCGCCTCCGCCTCTCTCTCCTCGGCCCGTTCCCAGCAGGATCAGGCCGCCGGTGATCAGGAGGGCGGTGACGACGATGATGCCGACCAGGATGATCCGTTGTCGTCGGCGGCGGGCCCGCGCCCTGGCTGCGGCCCGGGCGCGTTTCGTCTGACTGCTCACGATGACCTCCTCGGTTTCCAGGAGACAGCGTGCTGTGGGAGAATTCGGGAGAACAGATTCGACGCCATCCTGGCCTCCGCCCCGGCGCGGTGAGGCCGAGATGACGGGAGGAAGTATACCACAAGATAGGGCATCGTCAAAAACCCCTCTAGACCTCGGGAATCTCCAGATAAAGCGTTGATAGGCCCTGGGTAGGCGACAGAGAGGAGTTGCTATGCTGAGACCTTACGGGATCTTGCCGGCGATGGTCACCCCGCTGGACGCCCAGGAGAGGGTGAACGAGGCTGCGCTGCGCCGGTTGGTCCGCCATCTATTGGCGGGTGGGGTGCACGGCCTCTTCGTCCTGGGCAGTCAGGGGGAGTTCTACGCCTTCACCCCCGACGAGAAGCGGCGGGTGCTGGAGGTGGTGCTGGACGAGGTGAACGGGCGGGTGCCCGTCTACGCCCACGCCGCCGCCATCGCCACCCGCCAGGCGGTCGCCCTGGCCCGGATGATGGAGGAGACAGGGGCCGACGCCCTCGCCCTGCTCACCCCCTTCTTCGTCACCCCCAGCCAACAGGAACTCTACGACCATTACCGGGCGGTGGCCGAGGCGACGGCGCTGCCCCTCATCCTCTACGATAACCCCGGACGCACCCACGTGCGCCTGGCCCCGGAGACGGTGGGCCGGCTGGCCGAACTCCCCAACATCGTGGGGATCAAGGATTCCGGCGGGGACCTGGGGATGACGCTGGCCTACATCCAGGCGACGCCCGACGACTTCGCCGTCCTGACGGGGCCGGACGCCCTCATCCTGGCCGGCCTCGTCTACGGCACTCGGGGGGCCGTCTCGGCTGTAGCCAACATCGCACCCCACCTGGCCGTGGCCGTCTACGAGCGGTTCCAGGCCGGCGATCTGGAGGGCGCCCGCCAGGCCCAGGCGCGGCTGGCCGCCCTGCGCCGGGCCTTCCGCTGGGGCACCTACCCCGGCGTCACCAAAGAGGCGCTGAACCTGCTGGGGATCGAGGTGGGGCCACCCCGCCGTCCCGTAGGCCCCCTCTCCGAAGAGGCCCGCCGTCGTCTGGCAAGCCTCCTGGAGGAGGTGGGGGTGCTCCCCACGGCCTGACGGGTTGGCCCTGGAAGGGCCTCCTATCAGACTTTGATAAACCGCTTGCGGGGCCGTCGTCTCCCATCCGCTCAATCCGTTCTCCAATCCGTTGACAGCTTGTCCGTTCCGGCCACGGCAAGGGACACGAAGGGCACCAAGAGCTCAAAGGGCACAAAGCGGTGCGAAAGTCTGGACAACCCCTCTTGGGAGCCCCCCCCCATCCGTTCCAAATCCGTTCAATCCGTTCCCAATCCGTTGACAGCTATCCGCTTCCCCAATCCGTCGCCAGCTCGTCCGTTCCGGCCACGGCAAGGGACACGAAGGGCACCAAGAGCTCAAAGGGCACAAAGCGGTGCGAAAGTCTGGACAACCCCTCTTGGGAGCACCAACCCCCCATCCGTTCAATCCGTTCCCAATCCGTTGACAGCTATCCGCTTCCCCAATCCGTCGCCAGTTCGTCCGCTCCGGCCACGGCAAGGGACACGAAGGGCACCAAGAGCTCAAAGGGCACAAAGCGGTACGAAAGTCTGGACAACCCCTCTTGGGAGCACCAACCCCCCATCCGTTCCAAATCCGTTCAATCCGTTCCCAATCCGTTGACAGCTATCCGCTTCCCCAATCCGTCGCCAGCACCTCCTTTGTCACCCGGGGCAGGTCGGCGAAGGACTCGACGACGTGGGCACCCGCCTCCCGTAACCGGGCCACCTTGCCCTCGTAGGTCCCGCGCCCCCCTTCGATGATGGCGCCGGCGTGGGAGAAACGGGTGCCGCTGCGGGCTGCCCGCCCCCCAATGTAGGCGACGACCGGCTTCGTCACCTCCCCCGCCTCCATCAGGTCGGCCACCTGCTCCTCCTGGGAGGTGCCGATCTCCCCGAAGATCACCACCGCCTTCGTCTCCGGGTCCCGCTGGAAGCGCAGGACGATCTCGGGTAGGGGCAGGCCAACGACGGGGTCGCCTCCCACGTGGACCATCGTCGTCGCCCCGATCCCCTCCCGGGCCAGGTAATAGGCGGTGGCCGAGGTCATCCCTCCACTGCGAGAAGCGATGCCCACCGGCCCCGGCATGAACCAGGCCCGGGCGCTGGCCGCCCGCCCACCCATCATCCCCAGCACCGCCTTGCCGGGGCTGAGCACCCCCAGCGTGTTGGGGCCGACGAAGTGGGCACCGGCCTCCCGCGCCGCCTTGTGGATCTCCAGCACGTCGTAGAGGGGAACCCGGTCGGGCACGATGACCAGCAGCTTGACGCCGGCCTCGATGGCCTCCAGCGCCGCGCTCCTCACCAATGGAGCCGGGATGAAGAGGACGCTGACATCAATGGGGCCGACCTCCTCCCAAGCCTCCTCCACCGTGTCGAAGACGGGCACCCCTTCCACCTCTTGCCCTCGCCGCCCCGGCGTCACACCGCCGACGATCTGGGTGCCGTAAGCCTTCATCAGGCGGGTGCGGGTCCGCCCTTCCCGCCCGGTGATCCCTTGGACGATAACCCGTTTGGTGCGGTCAATGAGGATAGACATCGTGGCTCACTCCTCCATGCCAATGCGCTGACGGTAGGCCTCCAGCCCCGGGATGGGGAGACGGACGTAGCCCCCACCGGCCCCCAGGAAGTGGCACTCGATCTGACAGGCCAGGCATTCGGTGCAGCCTCCCCGCTTCGCCTCCTCTTCGCTGATGTTGAGGACCGGCAGCCCCTCCTCGTTAAGGGTCAGGATCTGGGGAACGCAGGTCTCGACGCAGACCTTGCTCTCGCAGGTAGCGCAGACGGCGTGGTCCAGGATCACCGTCCCCCCCGTCACCGTCTCGAAGCGGTAGGGCTTCCGGGGCTCCGGTGGGCGGAAGCCCTGGGGTTTCTCGGCCGGTGGCCGATAGCTCTTGATGAGCGCCTCCAGCCGCTCAGCACAGAAATCGGCGGAGTCATCCTTGCCGTAGGCCTCCAGGGGGGCCGGGAGTTCCGGCGCGGCTCGCTGAAGGATCTCGATGGCCTTCTCCTCGGCGTTCCCCCCCAGCCGGATGACGGCCGGCACGGTCAGGGGCTCCTCCAGGAAGGCCTTGACCAGCCCTCGGGCCGAGTGGAACTGCTCCTGAGAGGCGACACCGGAGCCGGAGGCGAAGTAGCCGTCAATCCCCGGCTGGCTGAGGATGATCTTGGCCGCCCGATAGACCTTGCTGGCCGGCGGGTTGCCGCTGGTGTCCACGAAGTTGGCCAGCTTGTAGCCTCGGCGCAGCAGGGCATCCATGCTCATCATCGAGCCGCCGCCACCCGCGCCGTGGAAGCCGATGTAACCCTCCCCCTTGGCGAAGCCTTGGGCCATCTGGATGAAGTAGAAGGTGCCCCGATAGTCGCCCTCCTCGACCTTGTAAGCGATCCGCTCCAGCTCCGTGGGGGGGCGGTCCAGCTCCCGGGCGAAGTCAATCCCCAACTCCGGGTGGCGGAAGACGGCGTAGTCGTCCACGGTAATGCGGCAGTCGGCGGCCACCAGCTTGCCCTCCTTCGTCAGGACGAGGGGGTTGATCTCGGCGGCGCGGGCCTCGTAGGTGCGGGCCACCTCGTAGAGGCGGGCGAGCACATTGCCCACCTGCAACTGCAGCTTGCCGTGGATACCCGTTCGGCGGACCAGGTTGCGGGCCTGATAGTCCCGCAGGCCGTGCTCAATGTCCACGACGAAGCGGGCCACCCGGTCGGGATGGGCCTGGGCGATCTCCTCGATGCCCGTCCCGCCGACGCTGGAGAAGATGACGACGGGGGCAGCGTTTCGGTCGTCCACGATGAGGCCGGCGTAGAACTCCTGGGCGATCTCCAGCCGCTCCTCAACGAGCACCTGTTCCACGGTGAAGTTGCCGATCTGCATCCCCAGGATGGCCTTGGCCGCCTGGGCAGCCTCGTCGGGGCTCTCGGCGAAGCGGATCGCCCCCCGGTCGGCCCGGCCCGTCACCCAGACCTGGGCCTTGACGACCACCGGCCCTCCGATCTCCTCGGCGACCTGGCGGGCCTCCTCCGGCGTCGTCGCCACCCGTCCCCGAGGGATGGGGATCCGGTGCTGGCTCAACAACGCTTTGCCTTGGTGTTCGTGGATGCGGGTCATAGCGCCTCCTGACACGTTTGCAAATTGTGAGGTTTGTTGATATACTACCGTTCCTCAAGATCATCGCGATTCACGAAACACGAAGAGGATCCCTCCTATGACCGTTATCTCCCGTCCCCCTGAACTCTCCGTTGCCCTGGCAGCGGCCCGAGAGGCCGGCCAGGCCATCCGTCGCTACTACCGCAATGCCTACGAGGTCGAGGACAAGAGCCCTGACAACCCTATCACCGATGCGGACCGGGAGGCGGACCGAATCCTGCGGGAGCGGATCACAGCGGCTTTTCCCGGGGATGGCTGGCTCTCCGAGGAGACGCGGGATAACCCAGCCCGCCTCTCGAAGGAGCGGGTCTGGATCGTGGACCCGCTGGATGGGACGAAGGATTTCATCGGTGGCATCCCCGAATTCGCCCTCTCCATCGCCCTGTGGGCAGCGGGGGAGATCGTCCTGGGTGTCACCCACAACCCGGCCACCGGCGAACTCTTCTACGCACTGCGAGGTGAAGGAGCCTGGCAGGTGGGGGGTGGGGCCGACGGTCAGCGCCGTCTCCAGGTGACCTCCCGAGGTCGGCTGGAAGGGTGCCGGGTGCTGGCCAGCCGTTCCGAATATGGCCGGGGGGAGTTTGAGGGCTTCATCGTGCCTCTGGAGATCGTCCCGACCGGGAGCATCGCCTACAAGCTGGCGCTGGTGGCGGCCGGTCGGGCCGACGCCACCTGGAGCCAGGGTCCCAAGAGCGAGTGGGACATCGCTGCCGGCGTCCTGTTGGTCACCGAGGCCGGCGGACAGGTGACCGACCTGGACGGAGCACCCCACCGCTTCAACCAGCTCCAACCGGCGGTCAACGGCATCGTCGCTACCAATGGGCACCTCCACGCAGCGGTAATGGCCCTGCTGGAGACCCACCCTGTCGAGCGGGAGGGCTGGCGTTAAGCTACCCTGTGGGAAGGGGCTCCAGCACCCTGAAGGTGCCACCACCCAGGTAGGCATCATCCACGTAGAGGGCCCACTCCCACTGACCGGAAGGGATGCCGTCCTCGTACTGAAGGTAGATGTAGGTGCGTCCGGCTGGGGTCGGCTCGTTCCAACCGACCACCCCGGAGACCTCAGGCTCCCCGTCCAGCAGCCAGACCGAGTAGACCTCGCGGACCTCTTCAAAACCGCTGTAGTCGAAAGAAGCGTAGATCCCTGTGGTGCCGGCCGGGAAGGTGGTGGCCGGTTCGATGGGCTGGGAATCGGACGTCACATCGCGGGAGAAGGCCACGTTGGCGATGGCTGGACCAGCCGTTGCCTCAGTCGGGGGCCGACGCACCACCAGGTTGTCGAAGCGAATCCGCGTACCCTCAGGCTGATAGGCCGAGACGATCAGTCCGACCTCCCCCTCGGACGGCCCATCGCCGGCGACATCGGCGACCAACGTGTCGTCCACGTAGAGCCGAAACCGATTCCCCACGCAGTCGGCCCGCAGATGGTGCTGGGTAGGCACCGGATCCCAATCCACCGCCTCGGCCCAGTCCGCCAGGGGGATGCTCTCCCCTGCCTTCTGCTGCTCAACCAGCGAGTAGCCGTCGGAGCTGATCACCAGCCGGACGAAGTTGTCAATATCCTGGTAGCGACAGACAATGCCGAAAGCGTTGTCGGCGCTGCCGCCCAGCCATCGGGCGTCCACCTCCACCACCACATCGTCAAAGGTGGCCTCGTAGGAACTGACCTGCACCCACCCTTCGGCATCCTCGGGCAGTTCCAAGATCTCGATGATGTACCCCCCGTCCTCGTACCCCCGCCGACTGATCTCGTCGCCGTCGTCAGGCCAGCCGCTGGTCGGATCCGAGAAGTCGTCCTGAAGGAGGACCTCGGACCCCATCTCAAGAGGTGGGGAGGGGGAGGGCTGAGGGGAAGGCGGCGAGGATTCCAGGGTGGCCGGCGGTGGGGTGGGTAGGATCACCCTGGCCCGCGTCGGCGTTGGGAAGAGGGTGGGCGCAGCCGTTGGTGTAGGCGTTGCCCGTCCAAAGGAGAGGCTACAGGCCAGCGTCGCCAGCGCCATCATGGCAACCGCCAGCGAGATGGCGGGAGAACCTTGCTTCGCTTGCATATCGGTCTCTCCGTGGCGCACAACATGCAGTCCGTGACGGATGGCCCAGGACAGGTCCGCCGGGATTCTAACACAACCCTCCCTCCCGGTCAACGCAGGGGGTCGGTGATTACCCCATCGCCCTGCCAATCCATTGACAGCAGTCCGCTATGGGACTCAACGTGCCCTCTTCCCGGACGGCCAATCCCCCTATCCCCGAGGTCCGGGTAATCACCTGGCTATTCTGCGGAGATAGGGAGACCAGCCGTCCACGAAGGGGGCACGAATACACGAATTAAGGACCGCCTCATTCGTGCATTGGTGAGAAATTCGTGGACGGCCTGCTACAGACCACTCTCTCGCTCACTTATGGGTAATCACCATGCTGTTCTTCCTTGCCGGGATGGGGATAGGCGGGTATAATGAGGCTTAACTGCTAGCGCCTCCCGGCGGCTGGAAGCCGCCGCTATGAGTAGCGAAGCCGCCCCTCGGCAGCTCCTGACCCTGCCGGATCAGGAGTCTGACGAAGGCCCGGCCTTGCCTCCTGAAGCCCGCGGCTTCCGTCGCAGGGGACAGAAGCGGAAAGTGTCGGAGGATCAAGGGAGAGGCCAGCAAGCTGTCAGGTACTCGGAAGGAGAGAGCATGGAACTGGACGTAGGAATGTGGCACGCTGGTGGACCGGCCTGGCCGGTGGGAGAGCCGCTCATTCTGCTCCAATTGCGCGAGACAGTGGCCGACCTGATGACCATCGAGCGAGTCGAAGTGTTGCACCCCCCGGCCCAGGTCGTCCGCTTCCGGGGTCGCTTGATGGGAGACCCGGAGAGGATCTTTCAGCGCTTACTCCAGCGTTTCGAGGCGTTAGGATACACGCCGACGCTGGCCCGCGAGGGGACCCAGGACCTGATCACGGCCCACCAAGGGGTGGTCCGTCCCCGCCCCGCCAGGACCTGGATCAACGCCCTTCTCTTCGTGGCGACCATCCTGACCACCCTCTACGCCGGCGCCGCCCAGCAGGGCGTTGACCTGCTGCGGGAGCCAGGCCAGTGGACAACGGGCCTCCCCTTTGCCCTCACCCTGCTGGTCATCCTGGGCACCCACGAGTTCGGCCACTACTTTGCGGCCCGCTACCACCGAGCCGCCGTCACCCTGCCCTACTTCATCCCAATGCCCTTCAACTTCCTGGGGACGATGGGAGCCTTCATCCAGCTCCGCTCGCCCATTAAGGACCGCAAGTCTCTCTTCGACATTGGCGTGGCCGGGCCACTGGCCGGTCTGGCCGTCGCCATCCCGCTGCTCCTCTACGGCCTGAGCATCTCCCCCGTGGGTCCCATTGGGCCGGGCCTGCTGGAGGGCAATTCCCTGCTCTACCTGGCCCTGAAGTACCTGGTCCACGGGCGAATCCTGCCCGGCAACGGCCTGGACGTCTGGCTCGATCCCATCGCCTTCGCCGCCTGGTTTGGGCTGTTGGTCACCTGCTTCAACCTGCTCCCCATCGGCCAACTCGACGGCGGTCACATCGCCTACGCCCTCTGGGGACGCCGAGCCTGGACCATCGCCTCCCTCTCCATCATCATGCTCTTCGCCCTCTCCTTCTTGTGGATGGGCTGGCTGACCTGGGCGCTCCTGGTCTTCTTCCTAGGGCTGCGCCATCCGCCCCCGCTGAACGACCTAACCCCCTTAGATGGGAAGCGGCGGGCCGTGGGCATCGCCACGGTGATCCTCTTCTTCCTGGTCTTCACCCCGGTGCCTCTCCAGGCCATCCCGTGAGCATGCCAATGGGACGAGTTGTGCGCTTCACCCGGCTGTGGGCTCCTCTGCTGTTCGCTTTGCTCTCCCTGAGCCTGGTCCACCGGCTCCTAGATGGCACATCCTCGGCGATGGAGGAGGCCAAACCGGTCCTCTCCGCTTCCCCATCACTGCAGGGAGGAAAGGTCCAGCCGGCGTCCGTCAAGACCCTCGGCTCCGGTCAGGCCCTCTTCCCGCCCTACGGCAACGACCGGGACCGCTTTGGCTTCGATGCTGGCGCCAACCTGAGCCGCTTCGATGTGAGCCTGCTCAAGGCCGGCTGGTACAGCAATTGGTGGTACAACCTCGATCCACGCCATCCTGACCGTCTCACCTACGTCCAGATGATCCGTCTCCGCGCCGGTGCGGATCCCTATGACCCGACCCAGGTCGCCATCACGCCGGACCTGGCGACCATTGCCCAGATCGCTCAAACCCACCCCGGCTCCCTCTGGCTGTTGGGCAACGAGCCCGATTCCCTCTACCAGGGCGAGCCCATCTACCCCGAGGTCTACGCCGTCGTCTACCACAATCTCTACTACTACATCAAGGGGGCAGACCCCACCGCCATCATCGCCAATGGAGGCATCGTTCAGCCGACCCCCTGCCGGATGGAGTACCTGGACATCGTCTGGGAGACCTACCAGCAGACCTACGAGGAGCCGATGCCTGTGGATGTCTGGAACATCCACGCCTTCATCCTGCGGGAGGTCTACGGAAGCTGGGGGGCGAGCACTCCGCCCGGTGTGGACCCCAGTTGTGGCATAGACTACAAGATCCGGGAAGGAGATGACATCAACATCTTCCGTGCCAACCTCATCGCCTTCCGCCAGTGGATGAAGGACAAAGGCCAGCAGAACAAGCCCCTCATCATCAGCGAGTACGGCATCCTTTGGCCCGACTGGCTGAAGGACGAGGATGGGCGGGGATGGCCCCCGGAGCGGGTCAGCCGCTTTATGACCCGGACCTTCGACCTCTTCCTGAACGAGACCTACCCCGACGTAGGCTATCCGGCGGACGGCTACCGGTTGGTGCAGGCCTGGGCCTGGTATAGCCTCTCCGACGACCAGCAGTACAACGGCTATCTCTTCCGCAGCGACAGCTATGAGATCTCGCCGATGGGGCAGACCTACGCCACCTACACCGCCGCTCTGTCCGACACCCCTCAGGCCGACCTGACGGTGCGGCTCTCGGTGCTGCGGGAGGGAGCGCTACGCCACTGGGCAGCCCAGCAGCCCTCAAACACGCTGACGGTAACGCTGGAGCTGACGGGAGAAGTGGCGAACTTGGGGAAGCTGACCGCCACCAACATGAGCCTCTACTTCGCGCCCGTCCGTTACGAGGCAACGGGAACGGTGGCGCTACCTTTCTCCACCACGCCGGTCACCGTGCCGCCCCGCTACGACGGCGTACTGGCCTGGCCCCTCTCCCTCACCTTGCAACCCCGCTACCGCTACGACCTGACCTTCCAGGCCGACCCCACCGATCAGGTAGAGGAACCACGCGAGTGGAACAACGCCGTCACCGTCACGCTGGACCTCCGGGCGGACCTGTGGCTGCGCCAGATGAGCTATGCACTGAGGGATCCCATTGGCGGACCGGGCGCTCTGACGGCCACACTGGTGCTGACCAATGGGGGGGATTGGTGGGCAGAGCCAACCCACCTGGGCCTCGTCCTACGGGGCGAGACGGGCACGCTGCTGACCGGCCAACTAGTCTCCCAGCCCTGGTTGGCCCCCGCTCAGGGCGTAACGCTGACGGGGGTCATCAGCCGGCCGGCTCCCGGCGGTGACTTCTACCTCCTCTCCGCCGAGGTAGATACCTCCGATACCATCCCTGAGCAAGATGAAGGGAACAACCTCATCACGATCCCCATCCCCGTCGTCCTGACGACCACCCTCTTCCCCACCCAGACGGTCGTCCTCACGTCGGCGAGCGGCGATCTGGCCTTCGTCCTCCCGGCGGGCCTGGTGTCGCAAACATCCGTCGTGACCTACACCCCCTACTGGCTGAGCGACCTGGAGGCCACACCCTTCCACGCCGCCACAGCCTTCTCGCTGACGCTGGACAGGCCCTTGATGCCGGGGCAGGTCATCTCGTTGACCTGGCGCTACCGCGACGAGGACCTGGCAGGCTACCCCGAGGAGCGGTTGACCCTGTACAGGCGGGCAGGAGGAACCTGGCAGCAGGCCGCCTGTGCCCCCTACCAGCGCCAGCCGGGGGTCAATCGCCTGACCGTGGGACTCTGTCAGACCGGCTTCTTCGCGCTGGGACCCGGTTACACCATCCTTGTGCCCATCGTGGCCCGAGAAGGGGTGGGGAGCACAGCGTCAGGAGCACTCCTTGGGGAGTCCGTGGGGAGAGCAGAGCGAGGGCAGCGCATCGGCCCCCTGCTGTTGCCCGATCGGTGAGTCGGTGAGGAGGCATCAGGAGGAAAAGGATGAGCACGATTCAAGGGGTCGAGTTCAAAGAACTGGTCACCCACACCGATGAGCGCGGCTTTTTCCGCGAGGTCCTCCGGGCTTCGGATCCCATCCTGCGCGAGGGGTTCGCCCAGTGGAGCCACACGATGTCTTATACCGGCGTGGCCAAGGCATGGCACATCCACCGGAAGCAGACCGATTGGTGGTACGTGCCGGTGGGAACGATCAAAGTGGCCCTCTACGATGCCCGGCCCGACTCTCCGACGCGGGGACAGTTGATGGAGTTCCTAATGGGGGAGCGCCACGGGGCAAAAGTTCTGAAGATCCCACCCGGCGTCGCCCACGGTTACCGGGTGCTGGAGGGGCCGGCTCACGTCTTCTACTTCGTCTCCCACGAGTACGACGGGACCGACGAAGGGCGTATCCCTCACGACGACCCGGAGATCGGTTACGACTGGACTGCCGGCCCTCCGATCCGCTGAGGCGATCCGCAGGTCTTCCAAAAGGTGGCTTCGGGGGAGATGAGGCTGCTCTCAATGCCTCGTCGCCCGGCTGGACCGGAGCTGGACCTGATACCGGTCCAGCAGGGTCCCTAGGAGGCGACGGACCTGGCGCTCATCCAGGTGGGTCTGGAAGATGAACTGCCAGTAGGGGGGCGACCAGCGCGTGTATCCGCACAGTCCGTACTCCTGGAGCACCGCCTGAACGGCGATACAGCCGTTCTGGTCACCAACTCCCTTGACTTCGTAAGCATGGGTAGCCTCAATCCAGGAAATGCTGTTCATGTTCACTCCCGGCATTGCAAGAGAACCCGCTGCGTACCCTGGCAGACAACCCCCACAGCCGGCAAGGCTATCGGCCTGCCTCCGGAGGAGATAGAGCGGGGCTCTGAAGAGATCCCGCGCCTTTACAGGATATGATAGCGCAAACCATCCACTACGTCAAGGGCGGTGCACGCGGTGATTACCCACAAGTGAGCGAGAGCGTGGTCCGTAGCAGGCCGTCCACGAATTTCTCACCAATGCACGAATGAGGCGGTCCTTAATTCGTGTATTCGTGCCCCCTTCGTGGACGGCCAGCCTCCCTATCTCCAAAGATATGGGTAATCACCGCCGGTGCACGCCGTTTTTTGCTTCGTCTGTTCGCGGACTATTGGGCCTCGATCCGCACCGGCAGGGGGAGGGCGTCGGCGCCGTCGGGGGCGACCAGCCGTTGGCCGCTCTCCGGGTCGTAGAGCCCCGCGCTCAGCGTGTAAACGCCCGCCGGCAATGCCCCCGGCAGTTTCAGCACCCGCTCGTCCACCACCACCTCCCCCGGCAACCACCCCGTCGTCGGGCGCCTCCACCCCGCCGGCACCCCATCCGACTGGGCCACCATCTCCCCCCCAGGCCCCCGCAGGTGCAGGAAGACGTGATAGCTCCGCTCCATCTCCGCCTCCGCCCGCCAGACCAGCGTCACCGTCAGCACCCCGCCGGGCTCCAACGCCACCACCGGCCCCTCCATCGGCGTCAAGTTCGCCCCCAGCAGCGTCGCCCGCCCTCCCAGCGTCACCCCCACAGGCAGGGCCGGCGGCGGGGCCTCCCACACCCGCGCCGGCGCGTGCAGGGTCAGCTTCCCCCAGGAGAGGGCGGCCCCGTCGGGAAGGACGAGCCGCCAGGTGTAGGCGCCGTCGGCGAGGCCGGCGGGGAGGCGGAGCAGGCGCTGGGCGCGCCAGAGACCGGCGGGGAGAACGGGCAGGGTGATGGGCCAGGAGGCGGCGACCTCCCCCGCGTCGTCCACCAACCGGAGGGGCACCGCCTGCTGCGCTCCTGCCTGCGCCCCCTCGGGCGGAGACCAGAAGAGGGTGACGAGGGCGGGGTCGCCGGGGGCGGCCTCGGCGCGGTCCACGGCGGCTCCCCAGAAGCAGGGGCGGTCGGGGGGTGGCGGGGTGCACGCCTCCAGCCGGTAGGGCATCGCCACCGCTGTCGGGTCCCAGGGCCGGCGGGGGGGCGTCACCCGCACCCGGCCCAGCTCCACCCAGGGGCCCAGGCTTCGACCGGATGGGTCGTAGATGGTGAGGGGCGTCAGCGTCTCCCGCTCGAAGAGGCTCAGCCGCAGCGTGTAATCCCCCGGCGGTGTCCCCGGCAGAGGGTCCACCAGGAAGGCGGTAAGGGCGTAGCCCTCGGCGGGCCACTCGTAGGTGGGCGGGGGGTTGCGATACCAGCGGGAGTCCCGCAGGCCCGCCGCCGACCAGCGCAGGCCGGCCTCGTCCACCAGCGTCAGCCCCACCCGGTAGTCGCCCCTCCCCACGACCAGGGGACGCCAGTAGAGGACGACCTCCAGGGGGCCGTCGGCGGGTAGGGCCTCCGGGAGCCGCCGGTGGCCCAGCAGGGCCAGCCGCGCCTGGGCCGGATCGGGGCTGCCGAAGGTGAGCGGGAGAGGGCGATCCAAGCCCGCCAGCCCCCCCGTCGGCCCCAGCCGTGAGCGGCGCAACGGTGTGGCTCCTTGGTCCACCAGCAGGAGCTTCAGGGCGAGGAGCAGCAGGCCGAGGAGGACGTAGGGCCACAGGGCCACGGTCTCTCGGTCGAGAGGATGGGATCTCGGGCGGGCAGTCCCCAGGGCAGCGAGCAGCAGGATCAGGCTGAGCAGCGAGAGCCCGTCGGCCAGGAGCCGCAGAGGGGTCTCCTCGAAGCGGAGGACGACGGTGTGGCGACCGGCCGGCAGGTCGAGAGCGATCAGCCCTTCGGGGTCCGTGGGAACGATGGGCACCGGCTCGCCGTCCAGCCAGGCCCGCCAGCCGGGGAAGTAGAAGGCCCGGAGACGGGCCTGGAAGGCCACCGGCGTCTCCACCTCGACCCGAAGGTCGAGGGGGCCGTAGTCGGCCTGGAGGAGCCGACCGCCCTCGGGCAGATCGGCGAGGGGGAACCGCGCCTCCCAGGGCGGTCGGTCCCCCTCGTCCTGAGGCATCCGCCGGACCCAGATGGGCAGCAGTTCCCCTTTGGCCGTGGTGCCCAGGGTGTGGGTAGTCCGCTCCCAGGCGACCATTCCCTGGAGAGTCGTGTCGGCCGGCGGCGGGCAGCGGCGGGGGTAGAACCAGCCCCAGTGGCCCATCCCCAGCAGGAGGAGGAAGACCGGAGGGAGCAACAGAGGAACCCAGCGGGCGAGAGCGGTCCGGCTCCCGACGGCGGCATCGGACCGGTGGGTGCGCGGAACCGATCTGCCCTCCACGGGAGCCCCGGTCAGGAGAGCAGCGATCAGGGTGGCCGGGGCCAGGAAGCGCCACGGGAACTGGAAGGCGGCCAGGGGAGGCAGGGCGTCCCACAGGGGCCGGGAGAGGGGCAAGGCCAGCAGGAGGTAGCCGGCCAGGGCCAGGAGGAGCAGTCCCGTGAGGATGCGTCGTTCGCGGTCCCGTCGGAGGCCGACCAGCCCTCCCCCCAGGGCCAGGACCAGGAGGAGCCCTCCCAGCCCCCGGGGGGGCCAGTCGTTGATGAGGGTGGGATCGGCATTGCGGGGCAGGGCCAACATCTGGTCCAAGGGGAGGAAGTTGTAGGCGTACTGGAAGGGCCAGGCGCTCTGGGCCCGCTGAAACTGGATGGTGCCTCGTTCCAAGAGAGCCGGCAGCCAGAAGAGGGCACTTCCCCCCAGCCCCAGGGCCAGGGCCAGCCCTCCTCGCCCTAGGGAACCCAAGAGCGGCCCGTGGCTGTGGGTCCCTGCGGGGCGGGGAGGCCGGGGTGCCCGGTCGGACTCTCCCAGGGCGACGGCCAGCATCCATCCTAGGAAGAGGGGGAGGAAAGCGTAGGCCGAGACATCGTGGGTCAACATCAAGGCGACCAGCCCCAGGACGGCGGCGGCCAGCCCTCGGCGCTCCCTCCATCGCTGCCAACGACGAAGCCCCCACAGGACGAGAGGGGGAAAGCTCCAGGCCAACGTCTCCGAGAGGCTGGCCCGGTAGAAGGCGACGTAAGCGTGGAAGGGGGCGTAGAGGAAGGCGATGGCCGCAGCCCAACCGCCGGACTCTCCCCACAGGTCCCGGGCCAGCAGCCAGAGGGTCAAGCCGGAGAGGAGCAGTCCCAGCCCATAGGTGGCGTTGAGGGCCAGAGACCACGGGAGCCCCACCAGGTTCAAGCCGGCCGCCAGGAGGGCGGAGAGGGGGGCCTGAAACAGGAAGAGGGGATAGCCATAACCGTGGGCCATATGGGGAGCCCAACGAGAGAAGAGGACCCCCTGGCGCAGCAGCGCCCCCACCTCTACGGCGCGCCAGAGATGGAAGACGTTGTCATAGCCACAGGTGAGGTCCTGACTCAGAAGGGGCTGGAGGGCCGGCAGGGCCAACAGCAGCAGCAGCAATGGGATGGCGAAGGCTCTTCGCATCCGTGGGTCTCGCATTCCTTGGGAGCGCAGGCAAGTAGTCCCAATGATACCACACCGGCTGGCAAAGGACAACAGGCGGGAGAGGGGGGAAATTGACAGGGCAGGCAACAACGGTATAATTCGGGGGACTCTTGGAGCAGACGATGACCCCTCTCAAAGCCTTGGCCGAGCCGACGGGAGTGGATCTCCTCAAGCCTCAGCGGGTCTGGGGGCCCTGGCGGCTGGTGACCCTCATCCTGCTCCTGGTGGGGCTGCTTCCGGCCTGCCGCCGGACCGACGGCGATGGACCGCAGCGCCCCGTCACGCTGACCGTCTCGGCGGCGTCCGACCTCACCCTCGCCTTCCGGGAGATCGGCCGGGAGTTCGAGGAGGAAACAGGCATCCGGGTGCGCTTCAACTTCGGTTCCAGCGGCCAACTGGCCCAGCAGATCGAGCAGGGTGCGCCCGTGGACCTCTTCGCCTCGGCCAACGTGGCCTACATCGAAGAGCTGGAGGAGCGGGGGTTGATCCTCCCCGACACGAAGCAGGTCTACGCCCGAGGCCGGATCATCCTCTGGACCCGGGCCGACAGCCCGCTGCAGATCGAAGGGATCGAGGAGCTGGCCCGCCCCCAGGTGGAGCGGATCGCCATCGCCAACCCAGACCACGCCCCCTACGGCGTCGCCGCCCGACAGGCCCTCCAGACAGCCGGCCTCTGGGAGGCGATCCAGCCCAAGCTGGTGCTGGGTGAGAACGTGCGCCAGACCCTTCAGTACGCCGAGACGGGCAACGTGGATGTGGCCATCGTCGCCCTCTCACTGGGTGTGGGGGGAGAAGGGCGCTGGGTGCTGATCCCTGAGGCACTCCACCGGCCCATAGACCAAGCGATGGCCGTCGTCCGGGGCACGCCCCACGAAGAGGAGGCCCGTCGGTTCGCCGCCTTCGTCAGCGGTCCCCAGGGACGGCCGATCTTGCGCCGGTACGGCTTTACCCTGCCCGGCGAGTGAGTGTCCATCCTGGCCCTCTCGCCGATCGGAGCGCTGTAGCGGCCTTTCTTCAGAGGGAGCAACGGTTATGGACTGGCAGCCCCTTCTCCTGTCGCTCCGGGTGACGGCGGTCGCCGTCGTCCTCATCTTCGGGGTGGGATTGGCTCTGGCCGTCCTCCTGGCCCGGAGCCGTTTTCCCGGCCAGACCCTGCTGGAGACGGTGATCAACCTGCCCCTGGTGTTGCCCCCCAGCGTGGTGGGCTACTACCTGCTGCTGGCCTTGGGGCGGGGGAGTCCGCTGGCCGAGGGGTTGGGGGTGCGCCTGCTCTTCACCTGGCCGGCCGCTGCCCTCGCCTCGGCCAGCGTCGGGCTGCCGCTGATGGTCCAGGCCGCCCGGGCGGCCATCGCCAGCGTGGACCCGGCCCTGGAGAACGCCGCCCGCACCCTGGGCTCCTCGGAGCCGGAGGTCTTCTGGCGGGTCACCTTCCCTCTGGCCCGGCGGGGGATCTTGGCCGGCCTGGTGCTGAGCGCCGCTCGCGCCCTGGGGGAGTTTGGGGCTACCCTGATGGTGGCCGGCAACATCCCCGGACGCACCCAGACGCTCCCTCTGGCCATCTACGATGCGGTCCAGAACCGCCAGTACGCTATGGCCAACCAGATGGTCCTGCTGATGACGGTCCTCGCCTTCCTCAGCCTGATTCTGGTGCGCCGGCTGGAGCAGACCGGCTGAGGCAGGAGTTCTGACAACGATGCCCTCAACCCGCTTGGTGGCCGACATCGAGAAGCAACTGGAGCACTTCCGCCTGGCCCTTCGGCTGGAGGTGGGGACCGAGGTCCTGGTCCTCTTCGGTCCCTCCGGCGCGGGCAAGACGACGGTCCTGAACGCCATCGCCGGGCTGATGACCCCCGATGCCGGGGAGATCACGCTGGACGGGCGGCCCTTCTTCCGACGTCACCGCCCCGGGCCGGCGGTGAACCTGCCGGCCCGCAAGCGGCGGATCGGCTACGTCTTCCAGCAGTACGCCCTCTTCCCCCATCTGACGGCGCTGGAGAACGTGGCCTACCCCCTGCGACGCCGGCGGGACGGGCCTCAGCAGGCGATGGCCCTCCTGAAGAAGATGGGCATCGCCCACCTGGCCCATCGTTACCCCCACGAGATGTCCGGCGGCCAGCAACAGCGGGTCGCCATCGCCCGGGCCCTGGCCGCCGACCCCCAGGTCCTCCTCCTGGACGAGCCCTTCTCGGCGCTGGACACCACCTTGCGCGAACGGCTCCAGCGGGAGCTGCGCGACCTGCAGCGGGAGCTGGAGCTGGTGGTGCTCTACGTAACCCACAGCTTGGAAGATGCCTTCGCCGTGGGCCATCGGCTGGCGGTCATCCGTCAAGGGCAGGTCGAGCAGATGGGGCCGGTGGAGGCCGTCTTCCGCCGCCCGACGAACCGCCAGGTGGCGGAGATCATGGGCATCCGTAACCTCTTCCACGCCCGCGTGGTGGAACGGAGGGCGACAGGCTTGGTGCTGGATTGGGACGGGCTGCGGCTGGAAGCGCCCCCCCAGCCGGCCGGGGTGGGGGAGGTGGTGACCGCCTACATCCGCCCCGAGGACATCAAGGTGCTCTACCCCGACCGACCCTTGCGGCCCATCCTCCGGCCCAACCAGGTGGTCGGTCGGATCGTGCAACGGCAGCCCAACTCCAGCTTCCAGACCCTGCGGGTCGCCCTGGCCAACGGCCACCAGGTGGAGATCCGGTTCCCCGTCTACGCCTACGCGCCCCTTTCGCTGAGGCCGGGGGAGGAGGTCCACCTCTCCCTCCGCAAAGATGGGTTGGTGATCCTCCACCCGCCCCCCTCGCGCCGGTCGGGCTCGGAGCCGTCGGGCTTGGAAAGCCCTCCTACGGCAGCAGACCGGATGTAGGAGGCCCTTCCAGGGCCGAGCTTCCGGGCCGAACGCACGTCGAGCTTGGAAAGCTCTCCTACAGCAGCAGACCGGATGTAGGAGGCCCTTCCAGGGCCGAGCTTCCGGGCCGAACGCACGTCGAGCTTGGAAAGCTCTCCTACAGCAGCAGACCGGGCGTAGGAGGCCCTTCCAGGGCCGAGCTTCCGGGCCGAACGCACGTCGAGCTTGGAAAGCTCTCCTACAGCAGCAGACCGGGCGTAGGAGGCCCTTCCAGGGCCGAGCTTCCGGGCCGAACGCTAGCCGCTCCGGTGGAGCTTGCCGGCCCGCTTGGCGTACCGCTCCGCCAGGCCGAAGACCCACAGCCCAACGGGAACGGCTATCAGGCCCATCACCAGCACCGGCCAGACGTAGGGCCAGAGGCGCAGGGTAGGCAGCCCCTCCAGCAGCGCCCGACGGGTCCCCTCCAGTACGTAGGTGGCCGGGCTGAGGATGGCCAACCGCTGCAGGAAGGCGGGCAGCACCTCCACCGGGTAGTAGACGCCCGAGACCAGCAGCAGCATAGCGATGACGACGTGGGTCATCTGGGAGCCCCGCTCCGGGAACAGGAGGGGCAGGATCGAGGCCATAATCCCCACGCCGATGAAGGAGAGGCTGCCGGCCATCAGCATCAGTGTGCCGCCGAAGAGGTTGGCCCCCTTTAGGCTGATGTCGAAGAGCAACACCGTCACCAACAGGATGACGGCGGTGAAGGCCAGGCTGTAGAGGACGGCGAAGAGGGTCTGGCCGGCCATGTGGGTGATGCGCCGGATGGGGGCCATCAGGGTGTACTCGATGGTCCCCTCCCAGCGCTCCATCCCGATCACGTCGGTGATCCAGTAGAAGATCATCGAGAGATAGCGCCAAACCAGCGTCCCGATCACCAGGTAGAGCACCAAGAAGCGGGCATCCATCTCTTGACCGCTGATCCGCTCCATTCCCAGGCCAATGTAGCTGACGGAGAGGCTGTTGGCGATGGAGTAGACCAGCCAGACCATCTCCCAGGACCAGTACCGTTTAACCAGGTTGGCGTTGCGCTCCACAAAGGCGTAAGAGGCACGCAGTTGGTGTAGGGCCATTGACATCTCAGCCTCCCGATTCTGGTTCTTCTTCGGTAAGCGGTCGCCCCGTCAACGCCAGGAAGACGTCCTCCAGAGTAGGCAGGTCCCCGTTTTGCTGGGGCACCAGGGCTTTCAGGTTGCCGGGGGTGTCAAGGGCCACGATGCGCCCCCGGTCCATAATGGCGATGCGGTCGCAGAGGACCTCGGCTTCCGCCATATCGTGGGTGGTGAGCAGGATGGTCGTCCCGTGCACCTCCCGCAGCTCCCGCACCACCGCCTGCACCTCCCGCTTGGAGCGGGGGTCTAGGCCGGTGGTCGGCTCGTCCAGCAGCAATAGGCGGGGGCGGGAGAGGAGGGCGCGGGCGATGGCGACCTTCTGCTGCATGCCGCGCGACATCTCCTCCATCGGGCGGTAGATGACCCGCTCTTCCAGCCCCAGCCGGGTGAGGATTTCGACCACCTGGCGGCGGATCTCGCGCCCGCCCATTCCGTAAAGGCGGGCCCCGTACTGCAGGTTCTCCATCGGCGAGAGCTTCTTGAAGAAACTGGCCTCGACCGAGACGCGGTTGATCAGCCGCTGGACCTGCATAGCCTGTCGGACCACGTCGTAGCCGAAGACCAGGATCTCCCCGCCGTCGGGGAGGAGCAGGGTGGCGATCAGCCGGATCAGGGTGGACTTGCCGGAACCGTTAGGCCCCAGCACTCCGAAGATCTCCCCCTCCCGCACAGTGAAGGAGACGTGGTCCACAGCGACCACACGGGGTTGTCCATTGCCGCTCCCCCTTTGGCGCAGGCGCTGCCAGAGGGGGACCCCACGCTTGCCAAAGTGTTTGTACGCCTCACGGACGATGACAGCCTCTGACATCGTTTCACCTCGCTCGTAAGGAAAAGAAAAAGGCCACGGAGAGGGTCAGGGAACCCCGTGGCCAGGGAAGGGCGAAGACAGGCCAAAAGGAAGCGGCCACGGGGCTGGAGTGCGCCCGTGGCCGCAATAAGGACCGAAAAAGATTACCTACTTTTCAGGGGGCGCACTCCAGAAGTGGAAAGAAACACTGCTGCTAGGAACGGTGCGCAGGCGGATGATGGGGCGAAAGCCGCCGAACATTGGGTGCGCCTCCTTTCTTGCATCTCTTGCACTGAAGATCGGAAGAAGTGCCAAAAGTGTACCACAATTCGGGCAGGGCGTCAAGGTCATTTCCGCGGTGATTACCCACAAGTGAGCGAGAGCGTGGTCCGTAGCAGGCCGTCCACGAATTTCTCACCAATGCACGATTGAGGCGGTCCTTCATTCGTGTATTCGTGCCCCCTTCGTGGACGGCTAGCCTCCCTATCTCCAAAGATATGGGTAATCACCGGTCCTTTCCGTCCACGGTGATCATGCCCACGACGACCTCATCCCCCACCCGGCTGCGGGCATCGGTGAAAGCGGCGAAGGGGGAGCCGCTGTCGTACCAGCCCACCAAGAGAGGGTAGCGCCCTGGAGCTACCTCATCCGGCAGGAGGACCTCGAAGCGCTCCCGTACCCCTTGGCCCGGCTGCCACGCCGTCGTGGGGTACAGCGCCAGGGTGGGGAGGTGGACGATGCGGGCATCGTCCACGCCCCCCAGCCGGCTCACCGCCAGCAGGGGAGGGCGATCGGCCAGAGAGCCTAGAGCGATCCAGTCGTAGCGCAGGCGGAACCGCCGCCCGCCCAGGGGCTCCACCTCTGCCCCCACCAACCCGATGGCCTCCCCAAAGCGGGCCTGAAGGGGGGAAGGATCGGCGGCAAACCACTCGACCTGCTGCCCCAGCGCCCGGCCGGCCGGTGGGTGGCGCTGGAAGAGGAGTAAGCCATCCCGGGCAGCCACCAGCCCGAAGGCCGGATCGCGCAGCAGCAGCGTGATGGCAGGCACGTCGTACATCACGCCGCCGGCGATGTAGGCCCCCTTGACGGGAACGGCGTAGTCGAAGAGGGCATCGGGCAGCGCGTAGGCCACCTCATCCAGACGACGGGCCAGACGCAGGGAGGCCGGGCTGGGGGGCTCGTCCCCATAGCGCACCAGGTAGAGGGTCGGGCGGTTGGTCAGGCGTGGGGCCAGAAAGGTGGAGACCGCCAAGGGGAGGTCGGGAGGGACTTGGGCCGGCAGCCAGCGATCCTTAAGGGCATCGCGGGAGGTACGGCCATAGGCCCAGGGGTCAAGGCCCCGCCCGGGCACCCCCGTCCAGAAGAGGGGGCTGAGAGGGGTGTCCACGAGCCCCGCGTTGAAGAGGGCAACGATGGCCAGGGTCAGGAAGACCTGCCCCCGCCAGGGCGGGCGGGTTCTCCGCCGATCGGAGGCCTGAAGTGCCGGCCCCCTGACCAGGGCAGCGGCACCGTAGACAATGGCGGCCACCAGGAAGGGGACGGCCAGGGCGTAGTGGTGGTAGCGGTAGTCATAGACGGGGCCGGGGCCGGTGCTGAGGAGCACGGGGAGGGCGATGATGGCGGCCGGGAGGAACCAAGAGGGGGCGTGGCGTCCCAGCAGCAGGGCCGGGCCGAAGACTACGATGCCGTTCAGGAGCCGGTCGCCCACCGTGGCAGGCACCAACCGGTTCAGCGCCCCGAAGTAGAAGGTCAGCAGGTAGTCCAGGCCGGTGGGAGAGGGAGGAGGCATCTGGGCCGGGGCAAAGAGGGGCTGCACGACCAGGAGGGCCATCCCTGTCCAGGCCAGACCGGCCAGGATGGTGATCCGGCCCATCCGGCGCTCGCCCCGCCATCCGATGACCACCCCCAGGGTGGTGACGACGATGCCCACGTAGAGCTTGCAGCTGAGGGCCAGGGCCAGCCAGAGGGCGTAGGGCCGCCAGGCCCGACGGTCGAGAGCCTCGATGGTCAGGAGCAGCAAGGGCATCGCCAGGGTGTCGCCGTGAAAATCGAAGAGCACAGCGGTCTGGGCAACAGGGTAGAGCAGGTAGCTCAGCATCAGCGCCCGAGCAGCGTTCCGGCTGCCGGTGTGGCGCAGGACCAGCCGGTAGACAGGCAACGCCCCCAACGTGAAGAGGGCCGCCTGGACCACCAGCAGGAGGCGGGGATCGGGCCAGAGCCGGTAGGGGAGGGCGAGGAGGAAGTAGATCACCTCGACGTGGAGGGCAAGACGGCTGAGGTTACCTTCCGTAAAGGTGAACTCCAGGGGCCGCCCGTGACCGGCACTCCAGATCGCCTGAGCCATATTGCCCAGATCGAACATCCCAACGTTGTAAGCCCCGTAGCGCATCAAGCTGAGGGTGGTCAGCATCCCCCCCACGACCAGTGCCATCACCAACGCCCACCCATCCATTGGAGGCGGATGATGGCCCCTAACCCTCGCCGCCGGTCGGTCAACGGCCTGGCTCATCATCCTCTTCGATCACCACTGACTCCTCCTCGAAGAGAAGCCCACAGGTCGGACAGATGACGTCGTCGGGTAGGAGCTCAGCACCGCACTGGGGGCAGACCAGGACCAGGTCCGCTCCGCAGAGGGCGCAGCGGGTCTCCGCCTCCTGCACCGGGGCACCGCAGAGCGGGCAGAGGGGCTGACCGCAAGCCTCACATTCCGGGGATTCCGGAGGGACGGGGACGCTGCAGCGGGGGCAGTGCTGTCCCAAGGCACCGCCACAGCGGGGGCAGGCCGTCTCCTCAGGGAACACCTGCAGGTAGCAGTGAGGGCAGAGGGGATCACCGCAGCGCGGGCATCGTCCCTGCTGGGGGAAGAAGCTGGTCCCGCAGCCCGGGCAGATGACCCAGGAGACAGCGGTACCGTCCACCTCCTGGGTGACCTGGGCGGCCACAGGACGGCGCAGGAGGGGGATCGGTGTTCCGCACTCCGGGCAGCGCTCCGGGCTGCCAAAGAGGAGGGTTCCACAGGCGGGGCAGTGGCGGACGAAGAGTAGCCCACACTCCGGGCAGGCTTCGGCGGTGGCGAGGAGCTCAAAGTCGCAATCGGGGCAGGGGAAGGTGAGGGTCAGGCCGCAGTTGAAGCAGCGCCGCTCCTCTTCCCGCACGGCTGCGCCGCAGCCGGGGCAGAGGAGCTGACCGCAGGCCAAACAGTGCCCATCGCTGAGGGTGACGGCCGAGCCGCAGTGGGGGCAGACCGGCCCTTCCTCCCCCTCTGCCTCTTCCTCTTCGTCGGTACCCACCTCCAGGGGGTGGCATCGGGGGCAGGCGGGCAGGCCGGCGGGGATAGGCTGCTCGCAGGTGGGGCAGAGGAAGAGCAGGGCGGTGCCGCAGGCGGGGCAGCGGGGTTCCGTCCGACCTAAGGGGATGCCGCAGTGGGCACAGCGCAGACCCAGACAGTGGGTGCAGATGCTTGCCCGGGCCGAGATCTCTTCGCCGCAGTGAGGGCAGGGAACAGTCGAGCGTCGGAAGATCATCCCGTCCCTCGCCATCGTTGGAAGACCGTCGGCAGGTAGAGCCGGACCAAGGTAGCGGAAGGGGGCGGACGCCGGTAGTAGCCCGTCCCCGGTGAGGCGAGCCAGAGGGTGTGAGGGGGGGTGGGCTCCACGGCGATGGCGTTGGCGAAGGGCCACGCCAGCCCCTCGTTGAAGGCGATCCACGTCTGTCCGCCGTCGGCGCTGAAGAGGACACCGTGGGAGGCGGGGTCGTATCCGCCGGCGTAGAGGGCACTGCTGGAAGCGATGAGGAGTTGGTCGGGGTCGGTGGGGAAGGGGACCACATCGCGCAAGAAGTCGTCCGTCCACAGCTTCCTCCAGGTCGCGCCCCCATCCCGGCTGCGGTACAGCCCTTTCCCCGGTCCGAAGACGGCCACGTAAACCCATCCTGAGCGGACCGGGTCGGGCCGAATGGCGGCCACGCCCTCCCAATCGCTTTCCCAGAAGCCGGTGCCGGGCGTGCCCACCATAGCCGGCGGACCGATGGGGTCCCACGATCCGGGAGCGCCACCCTGAGAGGACCGCCAGAGGCCCGCTTCACCGCCGGCGTAAACCAGACGGCCGTCCTGAGGGTCCACGGCGGTGTAACGGCAGCCGTTGCAGTCCAAGACCAAGCTCCAACTCTCTCCATCGTCCCGGCTGCGGTAGACGTCGCCGTCCACAGTGATGAAGAGGGTGCGGGTGTCAGAGGGGCTGGTGGGGTCCACGCTCAGGCCGGCGGGGATGCCGTCGGGGAGGCCGTCGTTGGCCGGCCGCCAGGTTGCGCCATAATCGTCGCTGCGCAGCAGGGTGTGCCTGCTCTCCTCGATCTCGTTCGCCTGGGTGATCCAGACCACGTTGGGGCGGGTAGGGTCGGTGGCAACGGTCATGCTATTGCCGCCGTAGCCGTTCCAGGTCCCCACGTAGTCAGGGTCGTTGCAGTTCTGCCAACTCGCGCCGCCGTCATCGCTGCGGAAGCAGCCCAGGTCGGGCATCGCCAGGTAGACGTGGGTGGCGTCGGCGCTGATGGCCAGGCCGAAGGTCACGATGTTGTCCACCCCCCGGGATCTCCACCGGCCCGGCGCGACCTCGTCGGTGTAGAGGGGAGCGAAGGTGCGCCCGTCGTCCCGGCTGGCCCAGAGGAACTGGCTGTCGGCCCACAGGAGTGCATCGGGGTCCGACGGGTCCACCCCCAGGGTCTTGGCATCGCCGTTGAAACTGATGCCGTAGGCGTGGTCCTCGTCCGTCCAGCCCACCTCCCAGTCGCTCTTGTCGCCGATGAGGTTCCAGTGGACGCCGCCATCGGTGGATTCCCACAGCGCGGGGTAGTCCATAGCGATGAGGCGGATGGCCCGTTGGTCGTCGGCGTCCAGCCAGATCAGCCAGTTGCCGGCTTCCAGGTTGTCTCCGTTGGTCAGCTGCTCCCACGTCCAGTGGCCGTCGAAGGTGCCTCGGTAGAGGTACCCCCCTTGGGGGTCGTCGTAAACGCAGGTGTAGCCAGGGTCCCACACGTCGCCGTAGGTGGTCAGGTAAAGGGTATTGGCATCGTTGGGATCCAGGGCAACGTCGGCGATCTGCCCCAGGTGGGTGGCGATGGGAGTCCAGTGGACGCCGCCATCGGTGCTCTCGTAGAGGGCGGCCGGACCACAGGCGAAGCGGCCCTCCCCGGCCAGCAGGTAGAGGACCTCTTCGTCTTCCCAGTCCACGATCAGCCGGAGGATGTGCAGGCCGCCGGGCAGGGTATCGTCGCTGACGCGCTCCCAGCTCAGACCCCGGTCGGTGGTCCTGTAGACCACGCCGTCAGCGATGTTGTGCTGCGAGTGGTAGGCTGCGTAGCCCACCCGAGGGTTGCTGGGAGCGACGGCGATGTCAGTGATATAGCCGTGATCCAGGACGGGTTCGAAAGTGTCGCCGTAGTCGTCGCTGCGGAAGATGCCCATCTCGGTGCCCAGGTAGAGGATGGCCGGGTCGTCGGGATCGAAGCCGAGGCCGCTGACATGGGTGGAGGTCAGGCCACGGAAGGAGCCGATGACATCCCAGCTCTTCCCACCGTCGCGGGAGCGGTAGGCCCCGCTCAGGTCGCTGGCAGCCAGGATGATCCCGGTCGGTCCGGCCCCGATGGTGGAGAAAGCACCGCCCCCGCCGGGGTTGGTCCGCTGCCACCGGGAGGGGGGAAGGGAGGGGAGGGAGGGCCGGGTCGGCGCGGTGAGAGGAGGGACGGTCAGGGCGATGGTGGGGGAGCCCAGGTTCGGCCTCCCACAGGCAAAGAGGAAGACGAGGAGGAAGAGCAGAGCTGGACAGGCCCTGGACTTTGGCGACTTCATCGGCTACAATCCCGGTGTTGTTGAGCAGTCACCACATCGGCAGGAGGTTCATCCGATGAAACAAGTATACCACGACCGTTCGGGTTCGGACAAGGCCCCCTCCCCCAACGATCCCTCCGTGGCGGTTTTCGGCAACGTGACCCTCGACGTCATCTGCTTCCCGGTCAACGATGTCCCTCGCTACGAGTCCATCGCCTTCGAGCGGGCCGTCATTTCACCGGGCGGCTGTGCCTCCAACACCGCCATCGGCCTGGCAGCGCTGGGCGTCCCGACGCTGCTGGTGGCCCGCGTCGGCGATGACGAGGCCGGAGAGATGGCCCAGCGCTACTGGCAACGGGCCGGGGTCGAGACCCGCTTCGTCCGCCGCGTCGCCGATGTGGGGACGGCGGTCAGCGTGGGGCTGGTGGACAGGGAGTTCCAGCCCCGCTTCGTACACACGCCGGGGGCCAACGCAGGTCTCACGGTGGACGACCTGGACCTGCCCACCCTCGCGGAGGCCGGCGTCCGCTGGCTCCACGTGGCTGGCTACTTTGTGCTGCCGGGGCTGCTGGATGGGCGGCTGGCCGACGCCTTGGCCCAGGCCCATTCCCTGGGGATGCGCACCTCCCTAGACGTGGTGCGGAACATACGCATGGACGACCCCCAGGCGCGGGCTGTCTTCTGGTCTTGCCTGCCCCACTTGGATGTCTGGATGGGTAACGCCCACGAAGCCCAACGCCTGACGGGGACGGAGGACCCGGTGGCGGCGGCCCAGGCCCTGCGGGCCGGCGGGGTGCGCCTCGTCCTTGTCAAGCTAGGGGCAGCGGGCTGCCGCGCCGAGGGTGAGGGCTTCCAAGGTGTCGTCCCGGCACCTCGGGTGGATGTCGTGGACACCACCGGGGCGGGCGACGCCTTCGCCGCCGGCTTCATCGCCGCGACGCTGCGCGGCGCCGATGTGGAGGCGGCCTGCCGGGCGGGCAACGAGGCCGGTGCCCGGGTGGTGGGCCGACTGGGGCCGGTAGCCGCCTGGTTCGACGGCATGGCGTGATGGGTTCCCCTTGAGCACCGAAAAGCTCCAACCCTCAGAGGGTCATTGCGCAAATTCGCTTTTGGTGGTAGGATAGGGGAAGGAATTCGGAGCTTCAACTCCAAATTTGTTCGAGGTTCGTTGGCCGGTTCTCTCCCGTTTCTTAGCAGGAAGGAGAAGGCAAATGCAGCGAGACCGATCGGTAAAACGTTCTGCCGGACCTCGTGCTCCTCTTAGGCAGCCTCTGTACGGAGGTCTGGCCCTCTTGATGTTGATCCTGGGAGTGGTGGGTCTGACGAGCGCCGCCAGCAAACCGAGCTTCCTCACCGAGAGCACTTCCAACGTCTCGGCCGGCACCAAGACCTACCGCATCTGGTACACCACCGACTGCAACGGCGGTGCCGACTGCGAATGCGACACCGCCCTGGACACGGATACCAGCGACCCACCTGACGGTACTCCCGACCAGGACTCCCCCAACGATTGCATCGCCACCGTGGACAGCGATTCGGACGGTGTCTTCGACACCGGCCCCGACGATGACAGCGACGGTGTGCTGAACGTGGTGGACCTGGACTGGTTCGGGGGCGGGACCGGTGTCGTGGAGAGCGTGCCCCGCAACGTGCAGCGCACCATCGCCCGGTACGTCAACGACTGGGGCCTCAAAGAGCCCAAGTGGGACCGGGATACGAACCGCAACATCTACATCTACGACATCGCAGCCCTAGGCATCTCCTATGGCGATGGGAGTGGAGAGGAACTGGACACCGAGTGGATGCTGACCCAGGCACCCGAGCCCCGGGGCACCGTGCTGCACGAGCTCTGGCACAACACCCAGTTCGCCTACGGCGTCAGTGCCGGAAAGTGGTTGGTGGAGGGCCAGGCCCGGATGCTCCAGGACAAGGTCTTCGACGACCTGGACAACCGGGTGGGCAGTCGCTACCACAACTCGGTGGCGGCCTACCTGGGCAACCCCACCTACGTCATCAGGGAAGACCGGGATGACGACGGCACGGGAGAGTTCGCCCAGGCCAAGGGGCTGCTGGGGGCCAGCTACAACGCCTCCCTCTGGTGGACTTACGTCGCCGAGCAAGCGGGCACCCTGTACACCGGCACGGCCGGTGAGGGGATGGACGCCCTGGAGGCGGTGTTGAAGCAAGCCGACGACCACGGTCGCCAAGGGGTGGATGCCGTGGACCGGGTGCTGCGCGACCGCCTGGGCCGGGGCTTCGACGACACCTTCTGGGACTTCACCATCGCCAACTACGCCAAGGAGTTCGACCTGAGCCTGCTGGACCACAGCTACCTGGACGGTCGGGACCCGGAGCGAGTGCTCACCTACCGGGATGAGAAGCGCACCCCTCCTGACCAACTGATCTACCGCTACAACGACCCCACCTTGGGGTGGGTCAACGGTCCGAAGCGGCAGCGCTTCACCGGTACCACGCTCTTCAGCGGGGCCAACGGCCGCGTAGACGCGATGGACCCGGAGGTCAACGACCCCGATGCGATGTCGGCCTACGGGGCCAAGTACTACGAGGCCGAGGTCAACGCCGATTGCCTCCTCATCTACTGGCGGGTCCTCGGCGATCCGGGAGCCCGTTTCATGCACTCCTGGATGATGATCCAAGAGGATTCCAACGGTGACGGCTCTGAGGAGATCATCACGCTGTTGCGCAGCGAGGGGGAGGACTTCGCCCGGGCGGCTTGGATTCCCCGCCGGAGCACCGGCCTGCCCCAGTACACCCGGATGGTGGCCATCGTCGCCACCGGCAGCCGGGCTTACGGCTACAACTGGGAACTGGGCTGTACCCAGCCCAGCGTTAACATCGTCTCGCCGACGACGGCCAATCCGGCCTACGTGGGGGACCCCGGCGAACCCGGGCGCTTCCTGCTCTGGCTGGAGGTGACGGGGGCGGCGGGCACCAGCACCTACGTGGCCGGGCTGGAGTGGAGCCGCGACTTCACCGTCACCGTGGGGACCGATGTCGCCCAGATCCTCAACGGGGGCTACGTGCAGAACCAGTACTGGCTGGTGGTCCAGGCCCCCACCAAGCCCGGTGCCAGCCTCGGCGACAAGTTCGATGTCACCGTGCAACTGGGACCCAGCACCAGCACCTCCGACACGGAGGTCCAGGCCGTCGTCTACGACCTGCGGACCAGCGATCAGGTCCTGGTGGTGGACGCCAGCGGCAGCATGGGGTACAACGACAAGCTGGTCTCCGCCAAAGCCGCGGCCCGCCTCTTCGCCGACGTCAAGCAGCAGTTCGACCAATTGGGTGTGGTCAGCTTCAGCACGGATGCCACCCAGGAGTTCCCCCTGACGGTGGTGCCGGACCAAGATGATGCGGCCGGTGTGCGGGCCAGCGCCCAGACGGCCATTAACGGGATCACGGAGAAGACCACCACCTCCATCGGCGACGGCCTGCAGATGGGCCAGAGCATGTTGGCTGCCAGCGGCAGCCCCGATCACCAGTGGGTGATGGTGCTGCTCAGCGACGGGATGGAGAACGAGCCCCTCTACTGGAGCAACGTCCGAGCCAGCATCGTCGCCTCCGGGACGAAGGTACACGCCATCGCTTTAGGGCGGGACGCCGACGAGGAGCTGATGCGGGAGATCGCCGAGGCCACCTGCGGCTCCGTCTGGGTGGACCAGTGCTACCACTACATCGAGGAAAGCGGGGTCCTGACGACGACGGGGATGAGCACCGCTGCCGTCAGCAACCTGCCCAACGCCCTGGCCGACATCTACCGGCGGGCCGAGGAGACCATCGCCGGTCACCAACGGCTCTGGCAGGGGGGTGGCACACTCAGCGGCAGCCAGTCCATCCCCGTGACCATCGCCGAGGATGGCGTGCGGAACGCCTTCTTCAGCTTCCACTGGAACGATTCGACGGCCCCCTTGAACGTGAGCATCACCGGCCCCGGGGGGGTCTCCTTCATCCAGCTTAGCGATGGCAAGAACCACCAGGTCTTCTACGCCGATAAATTGCCGCCGGGCACCTACACCCTTCACCTCTCCGCGCCCGGCGGGGCCACCACCTGGATCGGCAGCCTCTCCGGTCGGATGGTCTACGGCACCGAGATGTACGCCTTCCTGGACAACACCCAGGCCGAGCGCTACCCCGGCCTCCCGGTGCGCCTGCAGGCCAGCCTGACCGACCACAAAGGGCCGGTGACCGGGGCGGTCATCAGCGCCACCGTCTACCACCCCGACCTGGGCGTTGAGGTAGTCCGGCTGGTGGACGACGGCGGCCCCTATGACGATGTGGCCAACGACGGCGTCTACGGCTACGTCTACGACCGGATCAACCGGCCCCTCAAGATAGACGTTCAGTTGGGCCACACTTGGGTCTTCGACCTCTACGCCACCGGGGTCAACAACGATGGCAAGCCCTTCGAGCGCTACCAGCGGCTGACCTACACCCCCTTCCTGGGCCGGGAGCAGGTCTCGCTGGACACCGATGGCGACGGGATGTTGGACCGATGGGAGGACCGCTTCGAGGGCCCCTCGACCGGTGTGGCCGACGACGGTGAAGACCCGGATGGGGATGGCCTGACCAACAAGGAGGAGTTTGAGCGAGGGACCAATCCCGACGACCCCGACACCGACAAGGGGGGAGAGACCGACGGGAGCGAGGTCGCCCGAGGGCAGAACCCCCTCTTCACCGCCGACGACGCCATCCCGCCCATCACCGACTTCTGGGTGGAGAACCAGCCCGAGAGCGTGATCCTGCACTTCAACCCCCGGCCCGAGTACCAGAAGATGCGGATCTACCGGCGCACGGGTCTGACGGGGACCTTCACCCTGATCACCGAGGTCGTCCTGCCCTCGATGACGACCTCCCTGGCCTCCGCGCCGTTGGTGCCCAGCCGTAGCGTGTCCGGCTTCGACCCCTCCAAAGGGCAAGTCCGCGACACCGGGCTGGTCAACGATCAGGACTACTTCTACTACCTCCAGCCGGTGGGGGCCTCCAGCGTGGTGGGAGCCCCCAGCGAGGTGCGCTACGCCGAACCGGCCAAGGACCCCTATCAGCCGGAGGGGGTGGTGGTCATCAACGACGACGATCCCTTCACCACCAGCAAGAACGTGACCCTCACCTTCCAGGGGCTGACGCCGCCCGACGGGAGCCTCGACATCCGCGCCGTGCAGATCAGCAACTCTCCAGAGCTGACGGGTGTCGCCTGGCAGCCCTTCCAGCCGGAGATCCCCTGGACCCTCGATCCCGATCCGACGACGGGAGTAGCTTTCGTCCACGTCCGCTTCCGCGACGGCGCGGGCAACGAGAGCGATGTGATCTACGGCGATGGGATCGTCTACCGGCCTCCCCTCATCCTGCCGCCCGGCCTGCTGGACTTCGGCTGGGTCATCGCCGACTTCCAGGACCCTTGGTTCAAGGACCTAACCATCCTCTACACCCCTCTGCGCTGGCCTGACCTGGGCCTGGGCAGCTCGGCTCTGCGTGCCTCGGCGGTGGATCAGGCGGGGAAGCCCCTCTTCTACGCCGGCATCGGCTTTGAGCTCCAGGCGATGGACGCCCTGAGCCAGCCGGTTACCCAGTTCGATCGCCCCTTCACCCTGACGGTCAGCTACGAAGATTGGCAATGGCAGAGCGCCGGGATCGGCTCCGAAGACTCGCTGAACCTCTACTGGAACAGCAGAGGGACCTGGGAGCCGGTGCTGCCTTGCACCGGCTGCAGCCACGACCCGACGGAGAACGTCTTCATCATCCCGCTGACCCACCTAACCCGGTTCGCCCTGTTGGGGAGGCCGGCCTCCCCCGTCTACCTGCCTATCGTCTTCAAGGGGTTCTGAGGGCGGTGGCGATCAGCCGTGGGAGCCGGGTCCGGTCTGGTGCCGGATCCGGCTTCGCTTCTACGGGGCTACCCAAGGCTTCGATCGAGGGTATAATAGAGGGAGCAGGGGGAGGTCCGGTGGCAAAACGACCGTGCGAGTTCGAGCTTAGGGAGGAACGATGAGCATCCACGTACCCGACCGGCACAACGAGAAGCTGCATCGTCTCGTGGAGCGGATCAACGCCGATGCCGAGTTGATCCAGCTCTGGAAGTGTGCCAACGTCAACGCCGTGGACCGGACCGGCATCAGCGACCACGGTGAGGTCCACATCCGCATCGTCGCCAACGCGGCGCTGCGCATCCTGCGCCTGCTGGTGGAGGCCGGCGTCGAACCCAGCGTCGTCACCCACCACGGGCTGACGCCGGAGGATGCCGAGTTGGTCGTCGTGCTGGCCGCCTGTCTGCACGACCTGGGCATCGCCGTGCACCGGGACGACCACGAATGGTACAGCCTGATCCTGGGCTATCCCAAGGCCCGACAGCTTCTGAGCGGCATCTACGAGGAGCCGGCGCTGACCATTATGGTCTCCGAGGTGCTCCACGCCGTCATCGCCCACCGCTGGGACGTGCGTTGCCTGACCATCGAGGCGGGCGTGCTGAAGGTGGCCGACGCTCTGGACATGACCGAGGGCCGTTCTCGCATCCCCTTCGAGGCAGGCCAGGTCAACATCCACTCCGTCTCCGCCCTGGCCGTCGAGAACGTGGCCATCGAGCGGGGGGAGGAGCGGCCGGTGCGCATCGCCATCCGGCTGGGAAATTCGGCCGGCATCTTCCAAGTGGACGAACTGCTCAAGCGCAAGCTCCAGAACTCCACCTTAACGCCTTACGTCGAGGTCGTCGCCCATCTGGAAGGGGAGATGGAGAAGCGGCTGGTGGGCATCTACCGGCTCTGAGGGCCGGAAATTCCCCGGTGATTGCCCATATCTTTGGAGATAGGGAGACCGGCCGTCCACGAATGGGGCACGAATACACGAATTAAGGACCCCCTCATTCGTGCATTGGTGAGAAATTCGCGGACGGCCTGCTACGGACCACGCTCTCGCTCCCTTGTGGGTAATCACCGCGAAATTCCCTCTTGACAGAATTTCTCAAAGTGGTCATAATGGACTTACCTGCCCAGTTCTTACCCCCTGCATCCAAAGGAGGTTCCCAATGGCTGCTTACCCCTTCCAACTGTTGCTCAAGCACATCCTCCACTACGGCGTGGCCTGGGCTCCCGACCAGGAGATCGTCTACCGGGACCAGGTCCGCTACACCTACCGGGATATGGCCCAGCGGGTGCTCCGGCTGGCCGGCGCCCTGCGCACCCTGGGCGTGGAGAAGGGAACCAAAGTCGGCGTCATCGAGTGGGACAGCCATCGCTACCTGGAAATCTACTTCGCCGTTCCCGGCATCGGAGCCATCCTCCACACCATCAACCCTCGCCTGGCCCCCGAGGACCTGGTCTACACGATGGCCCACGCCGAGGACGAGGTGCTCATCTTCCACGAGGACTTCCTCCCCCTGGTGGAACGGGTGCGCCCCCGCCTGCCCTCCATCCGTAAGTACGTGCTGATCACCGACAAGGCGGAGAAGCCGGAGGTCAAGGTTGACGCCGAGTACGAGGAACTCCTGGCCGGCGCCACCCCCCTGGACGAACTGCCCGACCTGGACGAGAACACTCAGGCCACCCTGGCCTACACCACCGGAACGACGGGCAAGCCCAAGGGGGTCTACTTCAGCCACCGCCAGTTGGTCCTGCACACGCTGGTGGGTGGCGTCACCCTGGCCGCCTTCGGCAACTACGGCGGCCTGAACAAGCACGATGTCTACATGCCCCTGACCCCGATGTTCCACGTTCACGCCTGGGGCCTGCCCTACATGGCCACCCTCTTCGGCCTGAAGCAGGTCTACCCCGGCCGCTACGAGCCGGAGATGCTCCTCCGCCTCATCTTGGGGGAGAAGGTGACCTTCAGCCACTGCGTGCCCACCATCCTCCAGATGATCGTCACCGCGCCCGCCGTTCAGAACCTGGACCTGAGCCGCTGGAAGGTGATCATCGGTGGGGCCCGGCTCTCCAAGGGGCTGGCGCTGCAGGCGACAAAGCTGGGCATCAAGGTCTACGCGGGCTACGGGATGTCGGAGACCTGCCCGGTCCTCACCATCGCCAACCTCAAGCCGTTCATGGAGGACGAGTGGGACGAGGAGAAGCAACTGGACTGGGCCATCAAGACCGGCTTCCCGGTCCCCTTGGTCCACCTGAAGGTGGTGAGCCCGACGGGCGAGGAGGTGGCCCACGATGCCCACGAGACGGGCGAAATCGTAGTGCGGGCTCCCTGGCTGACCGAGGGGTACTACAAGGAGCCGGAGCGGACGGAGGAGCTGTGGGCCGGTGGGTGGCTCCACACGGGCGATGTGGCCCACGTGGACGAGTACGGCTACGTCCAGATCGTGGACCGGCTCAAGGACGTCATCAAGAGCGGAGGCGAGTGGATCGTCTCTCTGGAGCTGGAGAACCTCCTCAGTCTGCACGAGGGGGTGCAGGAGGCCGCCGTCATCGGCATCCCCGACGAGAAGTGGGGCGAGCGGCCCCTGGCCATCGTCGTGCCTCGGGAAGGGTACAAGGAGCGTCTGACGGACGAGGCGCTCAAAGCCCACCTGACCAAGTTCGTCGAGGATGGGGTGATCACCTCCTGGGCAGTGCCCGACCAGTACGTCTTCGTGGATGAACTGCCCAAGACCAGCGTGGGCAAGATTGACAAGAAGGTACTGCGAAGTCGCCACGGCGCTGCCTGACGCCGCCCCCAGGACAGGCGTCTTGCCAAGAGGCCGGGCATCGCTGCCGTGCCCGGCCTCTTTCCCAATGTATGGGGCTGCGCCGGTGGACGATGGCTCCAGCGAGAAGTCCTTCTGGGACATCCTCGGCGCGGCGAACCCCTGATCTGCATTCATTGGTGATTACCCATATCTTGGGGGTAGGGAGATCAGCCGTCCACGAATGGAGCACAAATACGCGAATTAGGAGCCGCCCCATTCGTGCATTCGCGAGAAATTCGTGGACAGCCTACTGCAGCCCACTCCCCCACTCACTTGTGGGTAGTCACCGGGCATCCACTCTGGTCCAATTGCGAGAAACGTGGCATAATCCTAGCAAAGGCTCCGGGTTCCTGATGGTCTTCGGGGGGGAGACGATGGCCAAGGAAAGGGGAGAGGCCCACCTGGTCGCTATGCTCTCCCGGCTGCGCTGGGCGATGCCGACGGCTACGGCCCTGCTCAGCGTGAGCTACGTCCTCTTCGAGCACCGCATTCTCCTCCGCAGCGCCCTGAACGCCCACATCATCCGCGAACTCCTCTTCTTCGGTCTCGTGGGGCCTTTCCTGGCCGGATTGGTCCTGGAGTGGGCCACGGAGGCCGCCCTCGCCCGGCATCGGGCCCGGGAGGAGCTGCGGGAGCGCAACCGCCAGTTGGCTGGGCTGAACAGCATCAGCGAAGCTGTCAATCGGTCCCTGGACCTCCAAGAGGTGCTGGACGAAGCCCTGGACCGGGTGATGGACCTCCTACAGGTGGACGTGGGAGAGGTGCGCCTGCTGAGGGAGGGCACCTTGCGTCTGGAGAGCTACCGGGGGCTCTCCCCAGGCTTCGTGGACGCCGACAGGGTGGTCGCCCTGGGTGAGTGCCTGTGTGGTCTGGCCGCCTACCATTCCCAGCCTTTCACCGTCAACGACCTCCGAGTGGCCCCCGCCGTCACGCGACGAGCCTGTCTGGACGATGGGCTCCGGTCCATCATGTGCGTCCCCGTCATCAGCAAGACCCGGGTGGTGGGGGTGATCCACGTGGGGTGTCGGCAGCCTCGCACTTTCTCCCCGCAGGAGGAGGCTTTCCTGGCCGCCATCGGTCGTCAGATCGGCATGGCCATCGAAAACGCCTCTCTCTACGCCCGGGTCAAGGCCCTCAACCGCGAGTTGGAGGCCCGTGTGCGGGAGCGGACGATCGAGTTGGAGCGGGCCCGGCAGGAGATCGCCCAGAAGGCACAACAGCTCCAGAAACTGTTGGCCGAGACGGTGCAGATCCAGGAGCGGGAGCGGGCACGCATCGCCCACGACATGCACAACGGCGTCATCCAGCTCATCGCGGGGGCCCTGTACGAGGTGCAGGCGGCCAAGGATGCGGCGACGACGAACCCCGACCGGATGCACGCCTGCTTGGAGGCCGCTCTGGAGTTGATCCAGCAGATCGAGGCGGAGACCCGCCGCACCATCTACGACCTGCGCCCCCCCATCCTGGATGCCAAGGGGCTGATTCCGGCGCTGCGCCAGTACGCCTTCCGCTATCAGGACCTGACCGGCATCCCCTGCTCGCTCCACGTCTCCGGCGCCCCTCGGCGGCTGAGCACCGACGCCGAGGTGGCCATCTACCGGGTCGTGCAGGAGGCGTTGCACAACATCCAGTGCCACGCCCGGGCGACGATGGCCGAGGTCCTGGTGCGCTTCGGCCCTCGCGGACTCTGGCTGATGATCCGCGATGACGGTCAGGGCTTCGACCCCCAGGCGGTCGCCTGCCACGCCGACCGGCACCTGGGCCTGGTCGGGATGCGGGAGCGCATTCAGAGCGTCGGTGGACAACTCGAGATCGAGGCGGAGCCAGGGCGGGGCACGAGCATCGTCATCCGTATCCCAGCCCAGGCTTTCGCTCGGGAGGAGGTCCGATGACCATCCGCGTTCTGGTCGTGGACGATCATCCGGTGGTACGGCACGGCATCCAGCATCTGCTGGAGAACGACGCCGAAGTCGAAGTGGTCGGCGAGGCCGATAGCGGCCCCCGGGCCTTAGAGCAGGTCGCCCTCCTGCACCCCGACATCGTCATCCTGGATGTGCGGCTGCCAGGCTCCGACGGTGTCGAGATCACCCACCAACTCCGGCGGACCTACCCCAACATCAAGGTGATCGTGCTCACCGCCTACCGGGACGAGGAGTACCTTCTGGGGGCGCTGCGGGCGGGGGCCCACGCCTACCTGCTCAAGCACGCCTCCCATCAGATGCTGTGCGAGGCCATCCACCGAGTGTACAGGGGGGAGCGCCTCCTGAGCCCTTCCCTCATCAGCCGCGTCCTGGAGGAGTTCGAGGCGATGGCTCGGGAGCGGGTGATCGAGAACTCTCAGCTCACCGGGACGGAGCTGCAGATCCTGAACTACATCGCGGCTGGGGATACGACCCGGGAGATCGCGCAGAAGCTCCACTGGAGCGAGGCGACGGTCAATCGGCGGGTGCAGGAGATCCTGACCAAGCTGAACGTCTCCAACCGGGCCCACGCCGTTGCCGAGGCGATCCGGCGCGGGCTGATCTGAGTTGATAGGATTTCACCGCGAAACTGATCGGTTTTGATATTGTGGTTCGCCTCTCCCCCTCCTATAATTACCTCAAGTTCCTCCGTGCCTCCCCCCGCTCGATCCACCATTACGCAAGACGTACACCATTGCGAGTGAAGAGGGCGTTTCCCAGCCTCCCGGGCGGACTCCTAATCCGCCCGGTCCTGCCGGGCGTGCCCTCCTGGCGGGTTGTGGACCCGTCTGGAGTCGCGTTGTCCAACCGTTGAGTGCTAAGGAGGAGGTGAGCACGCGATGAAAGTCAGCCGAAGGGATTTCCTGAAGCTCTCAGGGGCCGCAGCCGGTAGCCTGCTCTTACCCGGCGGTGCCGCGTTGGCCGTCCGGGAGGCCCCGCAATTCCCACTGCGCAAGAAGGTTGGCGAGGTGACCACCATCTGCACCTACTGCGCCGTCGGCTGTGGTCAGGTGGTGGCCACGGTAGGTGGCAAGGTGGTCAACATCGAGGGGGACCCGGACCATCCCATCAACCGGGGAGCCCTCTGCAGCAAGGGCGCGGCCTCCCTACAGATCATCAACAACCCGCGCCGGCTCACCAAAGTGCTCTACCGGGCCCCTGGGGCCACCGACTGGGAGGAGAAGGATTGGGACTGGGCCTTGGACCGCATCGCCCAGCGCATCAAGGAGACCCGCGACGCCCACTGGATCTCCACGGGCGAGAGCGGCAAGCCGGTCAACCGCACCGAGGCCATCGCCTTCGTGGGCGGCTCCCAGAACACCAACGAGGAGTGCTACCTCTGGGTGAAGGCGCTGCGGGCGATGGGCCTGGTCTACATCGAGCACCAGGCGCGCATATGACACTCCGCTACCGTTGCGGCTCTGGCAGAGTCGTTCGGTAGAGGGGCGATGACCAACCACTGGATTGACATCAAGAACGCCGATGTGATCATGATCATCGGCTCCAACGCGGCCGAGAACCACCCCATTTCCATCAAATGGGTGGAGGAAGCACGCCGCAACGGTGCAGTGCTGATCAGCGTGGACCCCCGCTTTACCCGGACCTCCGCCCTGGCGGACATCTACGCGCCGTTGCGGTCGGGCACCGACATCGCCTTCATCGGCGGGCTGATCAACTACGTCTTGGAGAACGAGCTCTACCACAAGGAGTACGTCGCCGAGTACACCAACGCCTCCTTCCTCATCAACCCCGACTTCGGCTTCGAGAACGGCCTCTTCGTGGGCTACGACCCCAACAAGCGGAAGTACGACAAGTCCGCCTGGTCCTACCAGACCGACGCCGACGGCATCCCCCTCGAGGACAAGACCCTCCAAGATCCCAACACCGTCTTCCAGCACCTCAAGCGCCACTACGCCCGCTACGACCTGGACACCGTCTCCGCCATCACCGGCACGCCCAAGGAGGTGCTGGAGAAGGTCTACAGCACCTACGCCTCCACCGGTCAGCCGGGCAAGGCCGGGACGATTATGTACGCGATGGGGGCGACGCAGCACACCTACGGCACCCAGAACGTGCGCTCCTACGCCATCCTCCAGTTGCTCTTGGGCAACATTGGCGTGGCCGGCGGCGGCATCAACGCCCTGCGCGGCCTGCACAACGTGCAGGGTTCCACCGACATGTGCCTCCTCTTCCACATCCTGCCCGGCTACCTCAAGACCCCCATCGAGGCCGACGAGACGCTGGCGGCCCACCTGGAGCGGGTGACGCCCAGGACCAACGACCCCAAGAGCGTCAACTGGTGGAAGAACTACCCCAAGTACATGGTCAGCCTGCTCAAAGCCTGGTGGGGCGATGCCGCGACGCCCGAGAACGACTTCGCCTTCCACTACCTGCCCCGGAACAGCGCCAACTACTCCCACATCGCCCTCTTCGAGGCCATGTACCGGGGCGACATCAAGGGGTTCATCGTCCTCGGCCAGAACCCGGCCGTGGGCGGCCCCAACTCCAACATGGAGCGGAAGGCGATGGAGAACTTGGACTGGCTGGTGGTCATTGACCTGTGGGAGACGGAGACCGCCGCCTTCTGGAAGCGCCCGGATGTGGACCCCGCCAGCATCCAGACCGAGGTCTTCCTGCTGCCGGCCGCTTCCTACGTGGAGCGGGAGGGGAGCGTGACCAACTCCGGCCGCTGGATCCAGTGGCGCTACAAGGCCATAGACCCCATCGGCGATGCCAAGGAGGACCTCTGGATCGTCAACCAGATCATGCGTCGCCTGCGGGACCTGTATGCCACCCAGGGAGGGGCCTTCCCCGACCCCATCGTGAACCTCACCTGGGATTACGGCGACGGCCTGCCTGACGCCGAGCAGATCGCCCGGGAGATCAGCGGCACGGCCCTGGTGGACCTGAAGGACAAGGAGGGCAACGTCATCGTCAAGGCGGGCCAGCAGGTCAAGAACTTCACCCAACTGCGGGACGACGGTTCCACCGCCTGTGGCAACTGGCTCTACAACTACTACACCCAGGAAGGCAACCTGGCCAAGCGCCGGGACACGGTGGACAGATCGGGCATCGGCCTCTACTCCAACTGGGGCTGGTGCTGGCCGGTCAACCGCCGCATCATCTACAACCGGGCCTCGGTCCACCCCGTCACCGGGGAGCCGTGGGACAAGGAGCATCCGGTCATCCGCTGGGACCCGGTGGCCAAGAAGTGGATCGGCGACGTGCCCGACGGCGGCACCCCGCCCAACACCATCCACCCCTTCATTATGAAGCCCGAAGGCCACGCCCGCATCTTCGGTCTGGGGATGGCCGACGGCCCCTTCCCCGAGCACTACGAGCCCTGGGAGAGCCCGGTGCCCAACCTCCTCTCCGGCACCCAGAACAACCCGGCCTTCAAGATCTGGGCCTCGGAGATGGACTACAAGGGGGAGGCCGACAAGTACCCGATCATCGCCACCACCTACCGGATCACGGAGCACATGCAGGCCGGGGCGATGACCCGCAACCTCCCCTGGCTGGTGGAGGCGATGCCGGAGCTCTTCGTCGAGATGAGCCCGGAGCTGGCCGAGGAGAAGGGGATCCGCAACGGCGACAAGGTCGTCGTGGAGACGGCCCGGGGCTCGGTGACGGGCGTGGCCCTGGTGACACCTCGTTTCCGCCCCTTCCAGGTGAACGGTCGGATGCTCCACCAGATCGGCGTGCCCTGGCACTGGGGCTATATGGGCATCTCCACCGGCGACAGCGCCAACGTGCTCACCCCCCACGTGGGCGACGCCAACACGATGATCCCGGAGTTCAAGGCCTTCCTGTGCGATGTGAGAAAGGCGGTGTGATATGGGCAAGGTTGCGATGCTGATAGACACCTCCAAGTGCACCGGCTGCCGGGGATGTCAGGTGGCCTGCAAAGAGTGGAACGACCTGCCGGCGACCACCACGACCAACTGGGGCAGCTACGAGAACCCGCCCGATCTATCGGCCTCCACCTGGACCCGCATCTCCTTCCACGAGGTGGCCGATGACCGGGGTGTGCGCTGGCTCTTCTTCAAGGAAGGGTGTCTGCACTGCACCGAGGCGGCCTGCGTCGAGGTGTGCCCCACGGCCGCCCTCCAGTACCACGAGATGGGCTTCGTCTCGCTGGACGAGGATCGCTGCAACGGCTGTGGCTACTGCGTCGAGTTCTGCCCCTTCCAGATCCCCCGCCTGGAGATCAACCCCCTCACCGGTCAGGGCAAGGCGTACAAGTGCACCCTCTGCCAGGACCGGGTGACCAACGACCTGATCCCGGCCTGTGCCAAGACCTGTCCGGCCAACGCGATCCAGTTCGGGGATCGGGAGGCGATGGTGACGATGGCCCAGAAGCGGGTGGAGGAGTTGAAGGCCATCGGCTACACCAACGCCGTCGTCTACGGGGACAAGGAGCTGGGCGGGCTGGGCCGCATCTACGTGCTGATGGAGCGGCCCAGCGTCTACGGCCTGCCGGAGAACCCCCAGGTTCCGGCCTTGACCCGTCTCTGGCAGAAGGGGATCCAGCCCTTCGGCTACGCCGCCGTGGGGCTGACCCTCCTGGGGCTGGGCTTCAACTGGGTGGTGCAGCGCCGGGTCGCCCGGGCAGCAGAAGCGGAGGAGGAGGGCTAAGATGGAAGAGCGATATGTGAAGCGGTTCTCGGCCAGCGAGCGGTTGGCCCACTGGTTGCACTTCCTGGCCTTCACCGTGCTGCTGGGCACGGGCGGCTTTCTCTACATGCCGGCGTTGCAGCCCTTCACCGTCGGCACCGCCGGCGAGGCGGCCCGGCTGGCCCATCGCGTGGCGGCCGTCGTCTTCATCGCCTGCCCCCTGATCTACCTCATCGGCGACCCCAAGGGCTTCTTCTACAGCCTCCGAGAAGCCTTCTCCTGGGGGGCCGAGGACGTTCAGTGGCTGCGGCTGGCCTGGTGCTACTACACGCGGGGGGCCAAGTGCGCGGGCATCCCCCCCCAGGGCAAGTACAACGCCGGCCAGAAGCTCAACGTCCTCACCCAGATCGTCGCCTTCATCCTCTTCACCGTCACCGGCCTGATTATGTGGTTCGGCCACGGTGTGGTGTCTCCAGCCCTCTTCCGCTGGGCGGTGATCATCCACGACCTGAGCGTGACGGCGGTGCTGGTCCTCTTCCTGCTGCACCTCTACCTGGTAGCCATCCACCCCTTCACCCGCGAGTCCATTATGGCGATGTTCGAGGGGGTGGTGACCCGCGAGTACGCTCAGGAACACCACGCCCGCTGGTACGAGGAGATGAAGGCCGGCGGTGAGGCCGGATAAAAGGGCGGGGGTGGCGGGGGCCGTGCCCTCCGCCACCCCCAACGAGCATCCAGGAGGTGCCTGTGGCCCGGAGCATCGAGGGCCTGCTGGAGGCGCTGCGGGAAGCCCGCTCCCGAAACCCCCAACTGGCCTCCACGATAGCGTTCTACGTCGCCCTGCTGGAGGCGCAAGCCCGAACGGCCCTGCCCGACCTCCCACCGCCCCCATCGCCGGAGGCGGCCCGCCGGGCGCTGGCCGAGGGGCGTCCGCTCATCGAGTTGACCCCCCTGCCGCTGGACGCGCCGGCCCTGCGGGCGCTGGCGGACGAGGTCTGCACCATCACCGCCCGGCACCGCCCCGAACTGGCCGAGGCCCTGGAAGCCATCCGCGCCCGCCTCTCCGACGGGGGTCTCCTCGACGAAGGGACCTTCGCCGACGAGGTGGGGGCCTTCGTGCGCACCCAGGCGTGGCGGCCCTTGCTGCGGGCCTGGGCTGCCCGGATGGCCGAGCAGGTGGAGATCGCCGACTGGCGGCAGCCCATCTGCCCCTTCTGCGGCAGCCCCCCCGACCTGGGGGCCCTGGGGGCCGAGGACGGCCGGCGCTACCTGCTCTGCAGCCGCTGCGACACCGAGTGGGCCTTCGCCCGCGTCGCCTGCCCCTTCTGCGGCGACACCCGCCACCAGGCCTACTTCCCCGGCGAGGACGAGCGGTACCGCCTCTACGTCTGCGACGCCTGCAAGCGCTACCTCAAGGTGGTGGACCTGCGCCGGGGGTGGCGTCCCGTGATGCTGCCCGTCGAGCGGGTGCTCACCATCCCGATGGACCTGGCCGCCCGCCAGGCCGGTTACCGGTGAGATGGACCGACGCGAGGGAGGACAGGTTCGCACAGGCTACTACCTGGTCTGGGACAGCCGCTGGGAGCCGGTGGCGGCGGGCGGGGTGCCCGAGGAAGCTCCCCTCACCCTCTACGTCAACGCCCAGGAACTGGTCACGATGATGGCCACCCCCATCCGGCAGGAGTGGCTGGCCCTGGGCTTCCTGGCCAACGAGGGGATCATCGAGGGGATGGAGGCGGTGCGGGAGGTCCGCGTCTGCCCAACGGGCCGGCGCGTGGACGTCTGGCTCCGCTTCACCCCCCGGCTGCCCCGACGGCCCATCCTGACCTCCGGCTGCGGCGGCGGCATCACCTTCGACGACCTCTCCCGGCAGGTGAAGCCGGTGACCGCCGACCTCCCGGTGACGCCGGCCCAGATCGCCGACCTGATGCGCCGGCTCTACCAAGCCGAAGGGCTCTACCGCCAGGTGCGGGGCGTCCACACCTCCGCCCTGAGCGACGGGGAGCGGCTGCTGGTGGTGGCCGAGGACGTGGGGCGGCACAACACGCTGGACAAGGTGCGGGGGGCCTGCCTGATGCAGGGCATCGAGACGGCGGGCCGGGTCCTGCTCTCCACCGGGCGGATCAGCAGCGAGATGCTGAACAAGGCGGCCCGGATGGGGGTACCCGTCGTCGTCTCCCGCACCTCCCCGACGAGCCTCTCCGTCGCCCTGGCCCGGCGCTGGGGCATCACCCTCGTCGGCTACGCCCGGCGGGGCCGGATGCGCATCTACGCCCACCCGGAGCGAATCCTGGACACCGCCCCCCCGCTCTGAGGCCCCCCTACGCCGTCACGTAGGCCAGGGATTGGATGCGCGTGTCGTGGAGCCGGTCCCGGACGACCTGGGCGACCCGCTGCATCATCAGGTAGCCGAAGCGCCAGTCGGACTCGAACTCCTTCCAGAGCGCCCGGCGCTCGAAGGCGACCACCCGGCACGGCGTCAGGGCCTTGGCGCCGGCCGTGGCCGTGTAGGGGGGCACCACCGTGGACCAGGCGAAGGTCTCGCCGGGCCCCAGCGTGCTGATGATGCTCTCCCGGTCCGGGAGTTCCACCACGATGGCGACCATCCCCTCCAGGATCAGGTAGAAGGTGTCCAGTTTCTCCCCCTCGTGGAAGAAGTAGTGGCCGGCCTCCACCTCCACCTCGTCGGCCACCTTGGCCAGCGTCACGAGCTGGTCCGTATCCAGGCCGGCGAAGAAGGGGTACCGCCGGAGCAGTTCAGGCGAAACCATCTCCCTCCTCCTCTCTCAACCCCTCAACCCTAACCCTTCACCCTCCCGCAGATTAGGCGCGTTTCCAACGCGAAACCGTGCTTCAAATCGCCCATCGGGGCTGAAAGCGCCCTCGACCGGTGACCTGTGGGAGGGTAGGCATGGATACTCTCAACCCGTCACCAGCAGCCTCACCATCTGAGCGCGAGTGGCCCGGAGACGGCTGACGATGACCTGGCAGACCCGGGTGATGATGGTGCAGCAGAGCTCGGGGTCGGTCTCAAGGAGCCGGCGCAGGTCGTCCCTCCGGACCCTGACGGCGCTCACCGGGCTGGCACAGCGGGCCGAGGCGGTGTAGACGTAGGGCTCGACGAGGGCCGACCAGCCGAAGAGGTCGCCGGGGGAGAGGATCGTCACCGGTTCACGCCGGTCCCCGGAGGCATCCATGTTGACCAGGATGTCCACCCAGCCGTCGAGGAGCAGGTAGAAGGTGTGGGCCGGCTCCCCCTCGGCGAAGATAAGGGTGCCTCGGGGGAAGGAGACCTCTTCGGCAATGGCGGCCAGTTGCCTCAGTGCCCCCTCGTCGAGACCGGCGCAGAGCGGAAAGCGCTTCAGAACCTCGGGAGAGACCATCCTACGTCTTGCGTTTCCCGTGCAGCGTGCTCCGCCGCCGGCGGTCCACAGTCGGCGGTCGGCGGTCTGTGGTCGGCGGTCCGCGGTCGGCTACCGACAGTCGTTTCACGCCATCACCAACTCCCGCTCCCGCTCCCGCTCCCTCCCGTCGGGAGAGCGCACGTCCCACAGGATGCCCTCGATCTGAGCCATCACCTGCTCGCTGGTGAAGTGGGCGCCGGTGATGGCGGCGCTGGGGCAGGCCGCCACGCAGGTCCCACACCCCTGGCAGAGGGCCGTCACCACCTCCGACACCCCCCGGTCCTCGTGGTAGACGATGGCGTTGTAGGGGCAGAGGTTGTTGCAGATGCGGCAGCCGGAGCAGAGCTCCTCGTTGATGTGGGCCCGCACCGGCTCCATCAGCACCGTCCCCTGGCTGATCAGGCTGGCCACCCGGGCCGCCGCCGCCGCCCCCTGGGCCACCGACTCGGGGATGTCCTTCGGCCCCTGGCAGGCCCCGGCGATGAAGACCCCCTCCGTCATCGTCGCCACCGGGTCCAGCTTCGGGTGGCGCTCGACGAAGAAGCCGTCGAAGTCGCACCCCAGCCCGAAGCGCTGGGCCACCTCCCGCGAGTCGTGCCGCGCCTCCAGCCCCGCGCTCAGGATCACCATATCCACCGGGATGCGCCGCTGTACCCCGAAGAGGGTGTCGTACACCTGGACGATCAGCTTGCCCTCCTCCTCCGGCGTGCGGGCGGCATCGGTCACCTCGGCCACCCGGCCCCGGATGAAGTGGGTCTCCTCGTCCATCAACCTCCGGTAGAACTCTTCGTACCCCTTGCCGGGGGTGCGGATGTCAATGTAGAAGTTGTAGACCTCGGCGTTGGGCAGCCGCTCGTGGACCAGGTGGGCGAACTTGAGGGAGTACATACAGCAGACCTTGGAGCAGTACTCGTGGTAGTTCTTGTCCCGCGAGCCCACGCAGTGGATGATGGCCACGCTCTGGGGCTCCGTCACCCCATCCCGCAGGACGATCCGACCCCCCGTCGGCCCCGCCGCGTTCACCATCCGCTCGAACTCCAGGCTGGTGAAGACGTTGGCCAGCCGCCCGTAGCCATACTGGGGAATCCGGCGCGGGTCGAAGAGGTCGTACCCCGTCGCCAGAATGATGTTCCCCACCTCGATCTGCAGGATCTCGTCCTCCTGCTCGAAGTCTATGGCTTTGGTCGGGCAGAGGATTTCACAGGCCCGACACTTCCCTCGCTCGAAGTAGATGCAGTTCTCCACGTCAATGACGGGGTACTTGGGCACCGCCTGGGGGAAGGGGCGGTAGATCGCCTTGCGGTAGCCCAGCCCGGCCTCGAAGACCTCGTCCAGCACCTTCTTGGGGCACTTCTCCTCGCAGATGCCGCAGCCGGTGCAGAGCTCCTCGTTGACGTAGCGGGCCTTCTTGCGCACGGTGACGGTGAAGTTGCCGATGTACCCCTCCACCTCCTCCACCTCGCTGTAGCTCAGCAGGGTGATGTGGGGGTGCTGCCCCACCTCGACCATCTTGGGGGTGAGGATGCAGGCGGAGCAGTCGAGGGTGGGGAAGGTCTTGTCCAACTGGGCCATATGGCCGCCGATGGAGGGCTCCCGCTCGACCAGGTAGACGGGGTAGCCGGCGTTGGCCAGCTCCAGGGCGGCGGTGATGCCGGCGATGCCGCCGCCGACGACGAGGGTGGCGGGGTTGATCTGGACGGGCAGGGGCTCCAAGGGCTGATGGTGGACGACCCGCTCGATGGCCCCTTTGACCAATGCCTTGGCCTTCTCGGTGGCCGCCTCCCGGTCGTCGGTGGCCCAGGAGTTGTGCTCGCGGATGTTGGCCATCTCGAAGAGGAAGGGGTTGAGGCCGGCTCGCTGACAGGCGGTGCGGAAGGTCTTCTCGTGCATGTGGGGGGAGCAGGCGGCGACGACGACGCGGGTGAGGCCCAGTTCGCGGATGTCCTCTTCGATGAGGTCCTGGCCCAGGCTGGAGCACATGAACTTGTAGTCGCGGGCCACCGCCACGTGGGGCTGCTCACCGGCCCAGCGGGCGACCGCTTCCACGTCCACCGTGCGGGCGATGTTCGTACCGCAGTGACAGATGTAGACACCGACTCTCTCAGCCATAGCTCTCCCTCCCTCGCTGCGCATTTCGCGTCCGATGCCAGGGGTGGTGTGCTGCCCACCTTATGTTGCCGACCGCGGACCGCCGACGGACGACCGCTACGCGCAAGCACGCATCGCACCTCAGGCCTGCATCGCTTCGTAGACCAACTCGACCAACTCCTTGACCACCAGGCGGTCTTCGTAGCCGGTGGTCTTCAGCGCGTCCCGGTACATGGCGACATCCTTGGGGCAGGCGACGACGAGGACCTGCACGCCGTCCAGTTGCGCCGCCTCTCGGATGCGGGCCTCGCTGGGGCGCTCCTTGACCTCACCCTCCTCCATCCAGATGCGGCCTCCGCCGGCACCGCAGCAGAAGGACCGCTCGCGGTGGCGCGGCATCTCGACCAGCGTGCAGCCGGTCGCCTCGATCACCCGTCGCGGCGACTCGTACACACCGTTGTAGCGCCCCAGGTAGCAGGGATCGTGGTAGGTGACGGTGTAGCCCAGCTTCCGGCCCAGCCGGAGCCGGCCGGAGGTGATCAGCCGGTCCAGCAGCTCGGCGTGATGGAGCACCGGACGGTCCCCGATCACCTCGGGCGGGTACTCGTTCTTGAGGGTGTTGTAGGTGTGGGGGTCGGTGGTGACGATGGCCTGGAAGGTGCACCGGCTCAGCGCCGCGCCGTTCCGCTCCATCAGCATCTCGAAGAGCCCCTCCTCTCCCACCCGGCGCACGTCGTTGCCGGCGCTCCGTTCCCCGTCGTACAGGATGCCGAAGTCCAGCCCGGCCTGCTGGAAGACCTGGGCCGCCTGGCGCGTCACCTCGACCAGGCCGGCGTGGTAGGAGGCGTAGTCGCCGACGAACCAGAGGTACTCGACCGCCTCCTTCCGGGCGTCCTTGATCCGGGGCCGGAGGGGTTGGCTCCACCTCGCCCGCATCCGGGGGGATTGACCGAAGGCGTTGCCGTAGCGGGCCAGGTTGGCCAGCGCCTCCTGGAGCTGCGGGTCCACCTCCCCCTCGTTGACCAGGTAGCGGCGCAGGTCCACGATCAGCGCGACGGGATCGGTGAAGATGGGGCAGACCTGGGCGCAGGCCCGGCAGCTCGTGCAGGCCCACACCTCCGCCGGGGAGATCAGGTCGCCGTGGAGCGCCCGACCGTTGCCGCGCTGCCACAGGTGGAGCTTCAGCTTGACCATCAGGTCGCGGGGGGAGAAGGGGAGGCCACTGGCGTGGGCCGGGCACTGGTCCTGGCAGCGGCCACAGCGGACGCAGGCCTCGAAGTCCAGGATCTGCTTCCAGGTGAAGTCGCGCCAGGTTGCCGCGCCCACAGGACTGCTGTGATAGGCCGGGGCCAGGGCTCCGGCCGGCCCCAGGGAGCGGAAGAAGATGTTGAGGGGGGCCGCCACGATGTGGAAGAGCTTGGTGAAGGGGATGCTGGCGATGAAGGTGAAGGCCAGCAGCCCGTGGGTGATCCAGAGGACCAGGTGCAGGGTGCGGCCGGTCGGATCGCCCAGGGCGGCGAAGAGGGAGGCCACGGCGCTCCCCACCGGCGACCAGGCGGCCCAGCTCGGCCGGAGGACGGCGATGCGCAGCCCCTCGATCAGGTAGCCGGTGAGGGCGATGAGGGCCAGCATGGCGAGGGCGTAGGCGTCCTCCCAGGCGAACTCCCGCTCCCGCCCGCCCTGCAGGCGCGGCGGGCGGACGACGTAGCGGCGGTAGGCCGCCATGCCCAGGCCGACCAGCAGGAGCAGCCCGAAGAGGTCCAGGACCAGCTCGTAGAGCACGTAGACCCCGTTGGTCAGGAACTGGAAGCCGAAGAAGAGGCGGGTGATGTCCCAGTCCACCGTCGCCAGCACCGTTCCGGCGAAGAGGGCGACCATCCCCCAGAAGATGGCCAGGTGCATCACGCCGGGGTAGGGGTCTTGGACCGTTCGGACCTGGGCAATGGCGTGGACGAGCACGGCACGGAGGCGTGCGCCCAGGCGGTCGGTGCGCCGCTCCGGGCGGCCCATCCGCCAGCGCCGGACCCGGCGGGCGACGCCCAAGAGGAAGATGAGGACCGTCAGCAGCCCCAAGAGGTACTGACCGACCTCGGCCCAATGGGGAATGTTCCAGAAGGTCTCCCGCACAGCCATCTCACCCCATCCTTCGGTTGCTCTGGGTCCGGTTCTGTCACGCGGCGGCCAGGGCGGGTGCGGACCGGGCCTGGCGGACCTTCTCCGTCAGCACCGGGACCAGGTCGAAGAGGTCCACGGCGGCCCCGTACTGGGCGACGTCGAAGATGGGCGCGGCGGGGTCGGTGTTGACGGCGATGATGACCTCGCTGTCGGTGATGCCCTGGACGTGCTCCGGAGCCCCGCTGATGCCCAGGGCCAGGTAGACCTTGGGCCGGACCCGTTTGCCCGATTTGCCCACCAGCCGCGTCGTCGGCAGCCACCCCTGGTCCACCACCGGGCGCGAGGCGCAGACGACGCCCCCCAGCGCTTCGGCCAGGGCCTCGGCCAGCGGGAGGTTGTCCTGGTTCTGGATCCCGCGCCCCACGGCGACCAGGATGGGCGCTTTGGCGATGTCCACGTCCTCCTCTTCGGGCTCGATGTACTGCTTCAGCGTGATGCGCAGCCCTTCGAGGGATGGGGCGGGCTCCGGGATCACCTCGGGGGGATGGGGGCTCCGCCCCTGCTCCGGCTTGAAGCCGCCGGGGATCATCGTCACCAGCGCCGTGGGGGCCGGCAGCTCACCCTCGGCCATCAGCCGGCCGCCGCAGATCTGGCTGACGAAGGTGAGGGTCCCGTCGTCGGCGCGGAGGGTGCGGCAGTAGCCCACCAGGGGGAGCCCCAGTTGGGCGGAGAGCCGGCCCGCCACATCCGCGCCGACGGAGGTCTCGCCCAGGAGCAGCGCCCGAGGGGGCTTTCTCTCCATCAGATCTGCCAGCACTCGCTGGTAGGCGTCCGGCGTGAACTCGGCCAGCGCCGGATGGTCCACGTACAGCACCCGGTCGGCGGCCAGGTCCTGGGCCAGCGCCTGGGCGTCGTGGCCCAGCAGCAGCGCGACGACGGGGCCGCCGGTCCCTCGGGCCAGTTCCTGGGCTGCCGCCAGCATCACGTAGGAAATCTCGGCCACCTGACCGCGCAGGTGCTCCACCAGCACGTAGATTTCCTGGTGCATCGGTTCACTCCTTCCCGTGGTGCATATGGCGTGCTGCCTGTTGCGGGTTGTGGGGCTTACGCGAGCACGCCCAACTCCTCGAGGATTCCGACCAGTCGTGTGGCGATCTCGTCCACATCGCCTTCGAGCATCGTCGCCCGCTCGCCGACCTCGGGCTGGAAGAGCCGGCGCACCGCCGGCCCCCCGCTGGGGTCGAGTTCATCCACGGGCCACTCCTCGATGGCTGCCGTCTTCATCGCCTGGCGGATCTTGCTGAAGGCGACGTAGCGGGGCGGCTCTTCGGCGGCCTGGATGCCCAGGACGGCGGGGAGGGCCACTTCCATCTCGGCGAGGAGGGCGCCGGGGTGCTCCTTGCGCACGAGGCATCGGTCCCCCTGCACCCTCACGCCGGCCACGTAGCCGACGTAGGGCAGGCCCAAGAGCCCGGCCAATTGGGGTCCTACCGGCCCGTCCAGGTCGCTGTGGGCCTGCACGCCCGTCAGCACCAGGTCGGGCTGGAGTTCCCGCACCACCGGGGCGAAGGCGCGGGCCAGGGCGTGGTTGTTCACCGTCGGCTCGAAGGGTCCCACCAGCCGGATCAGCCGGTCGGCCCCCTTGGCCGCAGCGGTGAAGAGCACATCGTCCGCCCCTTCCACGTCGGGAACCACCACCGTCACCTGGGCTCCGTCCCGTTCCTTCAGCAGGATGGCCTGCTCGATGGCGTGGTCGTCGAACTCGCTGAGGATCAGGCTCAGCCAGGTGGTGTCCAGGGCCGTCCCGCTCTCGTCAATCAGGAGTTCCTCCACCAGATCGGGCACGAGTTTGACAGGGACCACGATCTTCATCGCTGCACCTCACAAAGGTCACGGGTTACGGGTTGCCTGTTATGCCTCTTCCATCGCTTCGGCCAGCAGTTCGGCGATGTCCTTGACGACGAGCCGGCTGGCCCCCTCGACCATCTTGATGGCGTCCTCGAAGCGGGGGGGCTCGTAGGGGCAGGCCACCGCCAGGATGTCGGCTTTGATGGCCACCGCTTCGCGCACGCGCCACTCGGAGAGGCGGACCCGGGCCTTCTCCCACTGGAACCCATCCAGCCACATTCCGCCGCCGCCCCCGCCGCAGCAGAGGCTGGTGGAACGGTTGTGGGACATCTCCACCAGCGTCACGCCGGGGATGGCTTCCAGGAGTGCCCGGGGCTCCTCGTAGACCCCGTTGACGCGGCCCAGGTAGCAGGGGTCGTGGAAGGTGACCCGGGCCTTCAGCTCCCGCTTCAGCAGCGGCCTCAGTTGGTCCAGCCGCTCGGCCAGGAACTGGGTGTAGTGGCGCACGGGGTAGGCGATGCCCAGCTCCGGGTAGGCGTTCTTCAGGGCGTTGTAGGCGTGGGGGTCCGTGGTGATGATCTCGCGGAAGGTGTACCGGCGGAAGGCCCGTCCGTTCTTCTCGGCCAGCCGCTCGAAGAGGCCGCGCTCACCGGCCAGCCGCAGCGAGTCGCCGTCGCTCTGTTCCTCGGGTCCCAGGATGCCGAAGTCCACCCCCAGCGCGTTGAGGACCCGGACCAGGGCCCGGCTGACCCTCTGGACCCGGGGGTGGTAGGAGGCGTAGTCACCGACGAACCAGAGGACATCCACGGGCCGCCGGACCTGCCGGAGGATGGGGACGGGGGGATCGAGGCCCAGGGCCCAGTCGGCCCGCTTGCGGGGCGACTCTCCCAGGGGGTTGCCGTAGTGCAGCGTCTTCTCCAGGGCGTCCTGGAGTTCGGTGGGGACGTGGCCGGCCAGGACCATCTCCTCCTTGGTCCGGGCCATCAGGCCGGCGGTGAGGGGGATCTTCGAGGGGCAGACCTGGGTACAGGCGTAGCAGGAGACGCACATCCAGACCGTGTCGGTTTTCAGCACCCGGTCGAACATCCTGGCCCGCAGCGCGGCGATCATCCGGCTGGGGGGGAAGTCCATCAGGTAGCCGAAGGGGCAGACGCCGCTGCAGGTGCCACACTGGAGGCAGGTGCGGATCCGCTCGCCGTCGGCCACTTCTTGCAGACTGGCGTAGAAGGCCTCGCTGAAGGAGGGCCTTGGGGAGACTATGGTCACGGCCATCGAGCACCTCCTTGGCTGGTGCACAGGGGACGACACCGCTTCTCACGCTCGCTTCCATTGTACTGTATCCCTGGGGTGAATGTCTATGGGGGAACCTCCCCCTTTGCCGCCGGGAAGCCCCCCCTTTGAGGTGGGGGGAGGTGTCTACGAGTGGGGGTGACCCTCCCGCAGGTTGCCGGTCGAGGGCGCTTTCGGCCCCGATGGGCTGTCTGAAGCACGGTTTCGCGTCGGAACACGTCTAACCTGCGGGAGGGTGAACAGTTACGAGGGGGGTATGGATGATGGGCAGGGGAGGTCTGGGGGGCAGCGCAGGCCGTCCACGAATGGGGCACGAATACACGAACTCACGAATAGCCCCCATAGGGGCGCTGCCCATTCGTGCATTCGTGAACACAATTCGTGGACGGCCTCTTTGCTACCTCGCTACGCCGCCGCTTGCAACGCCGCCGGAGAGTGTGGTATACTTGGGGGGAGCACTGCGGATGGGTGATGGGTGGCGGCCGGCCGACCTCTTCCATTCGTTCATTCGTTCACCACTCGTCGTCCAATCCCACCCCACGCCGCCACGCAACCCGCAAGCTGGGAGGGGTTATGCTAAAGTCAGAAACTGGCATAACAGCAATTTACGAGCGCATCCGTGAGCGAAATAAGAAGCTATGGGGAACCAACCGGTTGAGGATCGTCCGCGCATTGGGTACTGACCTGCGTGCGACGATGCGAGATTTGGTTATGGAGCTCGTTCAGAATGCTGAGGATGCAGAAGCCAAGAAACTGGGCTTCCACCTGAGCGATTCGGGTCTTCTGGTTTGGAATGATGGGCATATGTTTACAGAGAGAGATGTAGAGGCCATCTCCGGCCTGTTGGTGTCCACAAAGGATGCCCGCTCCATAGGGCACTTTGGCATCGGATTCAAGACTGTGCTCTTGGTCACAACCCGCCCATACGTTCTCTCTGGTCGTTTTCGCTTTTGGCTTGAGGGAGCTCTTGACCCCTACCCCATTGATAGGAACAGCGCAACCCAGATCCCGCAAGAGGCCCATAAGCTGGCTGACGCAGGTAAGACAGTCTTCTGGCTGCCCTTCAAACCAGAAATCAGGCAAGAGGCCCAACGAGTGCTCAGCTTTCTAGAAGGGGAGACCACTGACAAGCTCTTGCTGTTCTTAGACCACTTAGAAGAAATCGAGGTAGAGGGTGTGAATGGTCGGAATGAAGCTGGCAAACATCAAGCCCTTTACCTTGCCTCACGGCGCCCCTATCCAGGGGCCGCAGGGGAGGAATGGAAGGTCTATAAAGTGTCGTTCTTGTTTCAAACCGACAAACGAGAGGGAGAAAGCACCTGGTTGCGCCTTGATCGTTTTGTTGTGCTTCCCGAGGAAGTGAAGCAAGAACTGATCAATCGGCTCCGTGCGGAGGGGGACGAAGAGGGTGCAAAACGGTGGGAGAAAGTTGATGCTTCCGTATTACAGCGCATTTCTGTAGCCTTTCAAATCCAAGAGGAAGAACGTAATGTGAAGATGCAACCCGCAGAAAGAGGCTTCGTGTTTGTCCGCCTTCCTACCCGACAGGAAACGGGCTTGAAATTCCACCTGAGTGGGCGGTTTGCGGCAACTTTAGACCGGGCCGGTGTTCGTGAGGATGATCCGTTGACCCAGTGGGCATTGGAAGAAGCCATCCACACGGTCCGGCAGCTACCCGATCAACTACGGTCTCTTGGCGCATTTCCTCCTTCAGTCTGGCAGATTTTCCCCCGCGAGATTGAAGGTAGGGCTCCTTTCCTCAGAATCGCATCGGAGTTACGTGAGGCTCTGCGCAGCGGTTCTTATTTCCATGACGCAGAAGGTAGCCCTCGCTTGAAGGAAGAGGTATTTCTTGCTCGCACTTCAATGCTCTACTCTCTCCTCGGTCCGGCTGAATTGGAGGAATTAACGGAGATTCCCGGTGCCCGTTGGGTACATCCTGAATTGCGAAAGGGCAGAGCCAAAGAGGTAGTCTCCAGCCTCGGTGTGCAAGAGATATCGGCACGGCACGTAATCGCGTGGTTAGAAAGCAAAGAGGACACTTGGTTTGCTTCACGCTCCCCCGAGTGGCTGGGCAAGCTGTACCAGTACTTGGCATCCCAGAAAGACCTTCATTCCCGTGCGGGCCAATTACCTATCGTTCTTCTGCATAGTGGAAAGTGCGTTCAACCCGAACATGCGCTCTTCCCCCCCTCGAAACTCCCTAAGAACCTAAAACCTTTCATTCATCACCTCCTCCTTGTGGCAGATACGGTCACGGAGGATCAGGATACACACAGAGCGCTGCGTGACCTCGGAGTGCAGGAATTCCAAATCAGTAGAGCTTTACACCATCTCTTTCGTGCCCTTTATGGGGATCAAACGTCGCCGCCTCCCCCTCAAGAGAATCGCCAGCACATTCGGATGCTCTTCTCTTTGTGGAAGGAGGGGGAAGTCGCCCCAGCCGATTTGAAAAAGTGGAGTCGTCTCCCCCTTTTACGTACCCAGTATGGTGATTATCAGCGGCCATATCGGGTCTACTTGCCTGCCGGCTTGGGTGGATTGTCAGAGGTCGAGATGTACTTCCGGCTTGCCGGAGGCCGGCCCTTTGTGGCCGTTGATTACAGGGATGGAGAGGAGCCCGATGATTGGAAACAGTTCCTCTCTTTGCTCGGTGTGCGCAATCTTCCGACTATAAGCGAGGATCCTTTTTCAGAAGTCGGGGAACGAGAAGCAAGGGAATGGTTCAGCGAGCGGGAACCAGACCGAAAACTTCCACGTAGTAGTACAGGCCGTTATTCAGGATTAGACTGGACGATTGATGGTTTTCAGGAAGTACTCAATGCACTTCGCCAGGGCTTAAGCATTGAAGATATCCGGGCAATCTGGGTGGTAATGGGGCACCTCATCAGCTCGGAGGAGGATATACTGACCGATTATGGCGCTCGGTTACCCGATTATGGCGCTCAGTTATATGAGGCGATCCTGTACTTTTACTACTATAAAGGGCAGAACGAGCGTATCACAGCCTATTGGCTCAGACGCTTGCAGGATATCCCCTGGCTTCCTGATGAAGAAGGGCATCTGGCACGTCCTGCTAATCTCTTCGCCCCTTATTTGAAGCCCTTCTTGGGACCGGGATTGCGATATCTGCACCAGCGCATCCCCTTGAGCAAGAAATACGAGAAGTTAGCTCAGTTGCTCGAGCTTCGTGTGGCTGCCGATGTGGATACCGTGTTGAAGTACCTGCGTTCCCTAGCCGGAGAGGACCGGTGTACTATATCCCAGGTCTCTCCCGTCTACGAGTGGTTGGCGGAACAGCGTGAAAGCACCAAACGCATCAAAAGTGCCTTTCAGAGTGAAGCGTTGATCTTGATCCCCGACCAAGGATGGTTTCGTACCGATGAGGTGTGTTGGCTGGATCGTACCCACGTAGTTCCCTCCCTGATGGAAGCGTGGGGAGAAACTCAGCTCAAGCCCTTCTTTTTGCAGATGGTAGGCGTTCAGGAGGAACCTCAACCGCACCATCTGGCTAGATATCTACTGGGGCTTGCTGAGCGAGGGACAATGCCTGACCTAAATCACGTCCAGAAGGTCATCGAGGAGCTTGCCAAGCGATGGGATGAGCTTAGTTCGGATTGGCAGGGCCAACTCAAGCGAGCCCGATGCTGGCCGGGACAACGAGGAAAGGCCATAGGATGGTATACCGTTGATAACCTGTACTTACGGGATTCGAACCGCTTGGCATCCCTTTTTGAGGGGCAACTGGCTTGGTGGGTAGGTCCTAACGACAACGATCTGGTCAGCAAGCTGGGCATCAAGCCCATCTCTGCTGCACAGCCTATACTCACCCCTCAAGATGACTTGGGGCCATCCCCCGAGGTCTTCCAACAGTTACGACGACTGTGGCCACTGATAGCGCGTTTTGCCGACCAGGAGGAGGCATCTCCTCCTGAAGTAAGACGGGTGAAGACCATTGAAGTCCAATACCAGATTGGATCGCTCCGAAGTGCCTCAGAGTCGGATGAGGCCTACCTCGACTGCACTAATAATCGCCTATATCTGGTATCCGAAACAATGGACGATCCTGCCCATCCCATTGGTGATGCCCTTGAGAAAGGGCTTGGCCGACAACGTCTGCGTGAGTTTGTAAAGGACTTGTGGCACTCCGTACAGGACTTGCGGCGCTTGCGAAAGAATCTCCAGCGATGGGAGCGCGAGACCGAGGTTCCTTTAACAGACGTTAACTTAGAGGCTCTGTCGGCTGAGGCTACACCTCAGCCGTTCATTCCCTCTGATATAGAGCCACCTACGACTGGGCTAGGCGAGGAGAAGGCTCAAGCAGAGACCGTTGATGAGTCAACAGAGGACTTGGCAGTCTTCTCCTTGCCTGGAGCAAGCGACGAAGTAACCCAGCGATACGATCTACACACGGATGCTATCCAACGTCCTCCTGACCTCGTTGACGTTTCTTCATACCGAGAAGGGACGACGGTGGTTTCTCTATCCCAAGACGAGCAGACCGTCCCCCTAGAGTCATTGCAACCAGTTCGCTTTCACTCTGCTCCAGACCTTGAAGTCGCTGATCAAGCAATGGAACAGGCCCAAAGGTGGTGGGAGGACAAGGGATATGAGGTTGAGGATGTATCCAGCCGCAAGCTGGGGTACGATCTGGTGGTCTCAAAGGAAGGTGTCCAGTACTATGTCGAGGTGAAAGGACTCAGTCGTCCTGGACCAATCGTAATGACAGAAAATGAATGGAAGACAGCAGAGCAGATGCGAGAAGTGTACTGCTTGATGATCTTCGTGCGCTCTGAATCCAAACTCTTGCGGTTTTCAGATCCGACACAACGGTTTAAGCACGAGGTTAGGAAGGACACGCGGGTTATCTTTGTGATCCCGTACCCAGCGGATTCCTCACCATTCTGAAACGTGTAAGCGCTTGATCAAGGCACTGGTGCTAAAGGCAGCCTCCATCGGGATGGATCTGAGGTAACAGGAGAGATAGCCCTTTAATCCCAAGAAGCAAAACATAGAGACGACCGAAGCCGAGGGGGGGAGAACACGTCTCCTCCACTACTCACACCACCGGCGATACCACGCCTCCTCCCCCTCCCGCAGCAGCCCCAGCCGCGCCCGCTGGGCCAGCAGCTTCTGCACCTGGAAGAAGGGCAACGGCTCCCCCCCGCCCAGGGTCCGCACCAGGTAGGTGAGCCGGGCCGTCTGCTCCAGCGTCTCCAGCCGCAGGTAAGCCTCCCAGGGGGTGCGCCCCACCGTCAGCGTGCCGTGGTAGCGCAGGATCAGCGCATCGTGCCGCGCCACCACCCCCTCGATCACCTCCCGGTTCTCCTCGCTGGAGGGCGTGGCGTAGGGCAGCGTGGGCACCGGCCCCAGCAGGACGACCGCCTCGGGAACCAGCCAGGTGGCCAGGGGCACGTCGGCGATGCTCAGGGCGACGGCGTAGGGCGGATGGGCGTGGACGACGCCCCCCACGTCGGGCCGCTCCCGGTAGACCTGCAGGTGCATCGGCAGCTCCGAGGTGGGCCGCAGTGCCGGACGATCACCGCCGCCCTCCCCGCCGGCCGGCGCCGAGCCCCCCACCGGCCGCCCCTCCAGGTCCACCACCAGCAACTGCTCCGGTTCCAGAAAGCCCTTATGCAGCCCGCTGGGGGTGATCAGCACCCGGTCGGGGGCCAACCGGGCGGAGATGTTGCCCGCCGTGCCGTCCACCAGCCCCTGCCGGTGCAGCAGCCGGCCCACCCGGACGATCTCTTCTCGCAGCGCAGCTTCCTTGGGTTCCATCCTCCCCTCCCGCTACGGGCTTCACCCCCCCAACACCTCCACGGCCCGCCGCTCATTGCGCACGATCCCATCCACCGTCTCCTGGAGGGCGGCCACCCGGTCGGGGGTGACCAGGACGGCTGCCGGACCCCAGGGGGTCTCCAGCCGCCAGAGGCGTCGGGTGACCTCCTCCCACGCAGCGGCGGCCGGCGGCAGGGCGTAGACCATCGAGGAGGTCTCGCGCAGGTAGGCCAGGGCCGCCTCGGCCTCGGCGACCTCCAGCAGCCCCTGGTCCCAGTAGGTGCCCTTGGCGCGGCGGGCCAGCCGGGCCGTCTCCTCGTAGAGGCAGGCCGCCTCGGTCAGCGTGGGGGCGATCTCCGGTGTTGTCTTGGCCGCCTGGCGCAGGAAGGCGGCCGCGTTGGTCCGATCCCAGGCCAACTGCCCCAACTGGGCGTCCATCCGCCAGATGACGGCGAAGCGGTTGGGCATCACCTCGCCGACCTCGTACTGGAGCAGGTCCAGGGCGTCCCGCCCGTGGAAGGCGTGCCGGCCCGCCAGCGGGGGGACGCTGTACTCCTGGGCTCCCGGGTGGGGCTTGTAGGGGAGTGTTCCCCCCCGGGCCAGCGCGACCGCCCGTTCCAGCGCCTCCCGTAAGAGGGTCGCCTCGTCGGGCGGGCTCGCCTCCCCCTCGATGAGGAAGAGCGGGTTGTCGGCCCAGATGGCCGGCCCCGGCACCGGCCCATCCCACCGGTCGGGGATGGGGATGGTGACGTAGGGGGCGTCGGCGTCGGGGTCAGGCCGGGGGACCTGGAGGTCGAAGGTGCCGGCCGCCTCGTCCAGACCGACGATGAGGGCGGCGCTGTGGACCTGGGGGGCCAGGTAGGGGGCCAGGACGGGGTAGCCCCGCGCCAGGCTGTGGGCCACCGCCTCGATCACCTGGGAGCGGGGGGTGTCCAACAACCAGCGCCCCTCCAGCCCCACGGCCTGCGCCGCCAGCGTGGCCGTGTCCACGGGCACCCGGTCGCGCAGGGGCTCGAAGACCTCCCCCCGGTCGTAGACGAACTTGAAGGCGTCGCCGGAGATGCCGGCCAGCCAGGCGACGCTCCGCCGACGGCCCCGGTAGCGGAAGAGGGCCTCCAGAGCCAGGATGATCCCGTCGCCGGCGTCGTAGACGAGGGGGAAGGCAGGAACAGACTTCAGGAAGCGTGCAGACATCGGATCGCTCCTCTCACCATCCTACGGCGCAGCCATCCTTGCGCGGATCGCTGCCCCCGATCAGCACCCCGGTCTCCGGGTCTCGCAGGATGATCTGCCCTCCTCCGAAGACCGCCCGTCCAAAGCCGTCCACCGGGGCCAGGCGGTGTCCCCGGCGGGCCAACTCCGCCAGTGTGGCGAAGGACCAGCCCTCTTCCACCAGCACCAGGCCGCCGGGCTCCTGGGCTCCCAACCCGCTGTGGGGTCCCGACAGCATCCAGCGGGGCACGTCCAGCGCCTGCTGGGGCGACATCCCTAGGTCCACCAGGTTCACCAGCACCTGGAAGTGGCCCTGGGGCTGCATGTAGCCGCCCATCACACCGAAGCAGGCGTGGAGCTCGCCCTGCCGGGTGGTCAGGGCCGGGATGATGGTGTGGTAGGGGCGCTTGTGGGGGGCCAGGGCGTTGGGGTGGTCCGGGTCCAGGGAGAAGAGGGCAGCCCGGTTCTGGAGGCTGACGCCGGTGCCGGGCACCACCAGCCCGGTGCCCGTGCCCATGTAGAGGCTGCCGATGAAGCTGCAAGCGTTCCCCTCGCCGTCCACGACGCTGAGGTAGGCGGTGTCGGTCCCGGCGGGGAGGTCGCCGGGGGGCACGGACCGGGCGGCCCGGCGGAGGTCAATGCGCCGGCGGCGGGTCTCGGCGTAGGCGCGGCTGCACAGCCTTGCCAGGGGAATGGCCGTCTTCTGGGGATCGCTGACCCACCGACGGGCATCGGCGAAGGCCAGGCGCATGCACTCGATCATCACGTGCAGCCGGTCCGCTTCCTCCATCGTGGCCAGGTCGAAGCCGGCCGCCAGGTTGACGGCCAGGATCGCCGCCAGGCCCTGGCCGTTGGGCGGGCATTCGTAGAGGGTGACGCCCCGGTAGTCGGCGGTGATGGGCTCCTCCCAGGTGCTGGTGTGGGCCGCCATATCGGCCGGCGTGATCCAGCCGCCGTAGCGCTGCACGTGCTCGCTGAGCCGGCGGGCAAACTCGCCCCGGTAGATGTAGTCCTTCCCCTCGGCGGCGATGCCCCGCAGCGTCTCCGCCAGGGTGGGGAGGCGGATCACCTCGCCGGGCCGGGGGGCGCGCCCCTCGATCAGCAGCTCGTGGCCGCTGGGCTGAGGCGGGCCGTTGTCTCGGTCGCCGCTCTCCCAGTCGGGGGCACGGAGCAGCTTCTTCACCTGTCGTGCCCAGGCGGCGGCGATCCACTCCGTCACCGGGTAGCCTCGCTCGGCCGTCTCGATGGCCGGCCGGAGTACCTCGGCCAGGCCCATCCGACCGTGGCGCTCCAGCAGGTCGCTCCAGGCGGCCACCGCGCCGGGGACGCTGACGGTGTGGCCGGTGTAGGTGGGCATCCGGCGGTAGCCCATCCGGCGCAGTTCGTCAATGGACGCGGCAGCCGGGGCCCGACCGGAGCCGTTGAGGGCCGTCACCTGCTTCGCCCTGGCGTCCCAGTAGAGGACGAAGCAGTCGCCCCCGATGCCGGTGGAGACGGGCTCCACCACGTTGAGCATCGCGGCGGTGGCGACGGCGGCGTCGGCGGCGTTGCCCCCGGCTTTCAGGACCTCCAGGCCGGCCTGGGCCGCCAGCGGCTGACTGGTGGCCACCATCCCCCGGGTGGCCATCACGTTGCTCCGGCGGGAGCGGAAGGTGGCGTCGAAGATCATCGCAGCACCAGGGGCAGGTGGACGGTGTAGAACTCGAAGAACTCGTGGGCACCCCGGTCGTACCCCCCGCCCTGGGGCCGGGGCACCCCCCAGATGTCCTCGGCCGGGGCTCCCTCCGGCGTCGCGCTGTCCACGGCCGGGGAGTCCTCCCGCAGCCGGTAGACGCGGCTCGCCGGGGCCTGGAAGAGGGGATCGTCGGTCAGGTTCCCCTCCCCCGGCCGCGCCTCCTGGACGATGGAGTAGGTGACGGTGATGGCCGCGCCGTGGGCCAGGTCCAGTTCGATGTCGCGGACCTGGTTGCCCCACAGGATGGAGTTGACGACGGTCGCCAGCCCCGCCCCCTCCCCCGTGTGGTCCTCGTAGAGCCAGAGGCCGTACTGGTTGTCGGCCAGCGTGTTGTTCACCAGGCGGGAGACGGCGCTGTCCTTGACGGCGACGCCGATCTCGGTGGCGTAGATCAGGTTGTTCACCAGCGTCGTCGTCGAGGGCCAGCCGATGGAGATCCCTTTGTTGCCGCAGTCGTGGAGCTCGTTGCGCTCGATGACCGCCGAGGCGTGGTTCAGGTCCAGGCAGTCGTCCAGGATGTTGTAGACCTCGTTGTCCAGCACCACGGCCGGCGTCACCATATCGCTCAGCTCGATCCCGTCGGGGGGCGGGAAGCCCCGCATCGCGTCGTGGATCACGTTGCCCTGGATGTAGGCGTAGCCGCCGGTGGCGTGGACGGGGTCGCTCTCGATGTCGTAGATCTCGTTGCGCAGCAAGTAGAGGGTCGAGCCGTAGTCGGCGATGACGGCGTTGCTGTCCTGGGTGTGGCGGATCACGCTGTCGGCGATGGTGATCCGGGCGTTGTAGGCGGAGACGCCGTGGGTGCGCGGGGCGGCGATCACCTCTTTCGTGTACTCGATGACGGCGTGCCGGATGCGGTTGTCCGCCGGGCTGTTGTAGAGCAGGATGCCGCCCCAGTAGTCCGCCCCCTGCCGGGTGAAGTAGATGGGCTGCTCCGCCGTCCCCTCGGCCAGCAGCCGCCCGCCCTCCACCCGGAGCACCCGATCGGCCCCGAACTGGAGGGTGACGCCGGGCTCGATGGTCAGCGTGACGCCGGCCGGCACCAGGATGTCCTGGTTGATGACGTAGGGGCGGGCGCTGGTCCAGAGCCGGGTGTCCTGGGTCAGCGTGCCGCCTTGGAAGTAGTCCCAGTAGACGGTGATGGCCCGGCTCTCCAGCCCGTCGCTGATGACGAAGCGGTTATCCCGGGTCCAGAGGGTGGCCGTGTAGCGCCAGGTCGTCGGCGTGGGGTACTCGATGCCCGTGGTGCTGCCGTTGATGGAAAGGTCGCGCAGGGGCGAGCAGGTCCCCTCCAGTGTCACCGTGGGCACCGTGGTGACGAAGTCGGCCCCGCCGTTGGTGGTGATGGAGAGGGGGGTGTCGGGGATCTGCGCCCAGAGCGACGGGATGCGGGCGGCGATGAAGGACTTGATCGCCTGGCGCTCCTCGTTGCCCACGACGGCGGGCAGCGCGTCCACCTGGGGGTAGAGGGCCTCGGTGGTGAAGGCCATCTCCAGGACCTGGGCGATCTCCTGGTAGTACCAGCGGGCGAAGGTGGGGTGGTGCAGGATGCGCTGCACGATGGGCAGGTTGGACTCCCAGATGGAGTGGTCGGCGTACATAAAGGTGGTGTCGTGGTCCCAGGAGATGAGGATGAAGCGGTCGTCGGAAGGGCGGTGGTAGAGGAAGTAGTCGTCCCCCTGGCCTACCCAGAGGGCGCCCTCGTGGTTGTCCAGCACCGCTTGGAGGGCGAACCAGCGCAGCCACTGGCGCATATCGGCCACCGCCTCCGCCTGGGCCTGGAACTGCTCGTCGGGGGCGTTGGTGAGGGCGTAGGTCAGGCTGATAACGTCGGTGTAGTCGTCGGCCGCCTCGTTGTTCCGCTTCAGGTAGTAGGGCCGGTAGCTGTTAGGGTCCGTCCCCCGGTAGCTCAGGTCGGCCCCATCCTGCCCCCGGTAGAGGTTGCCCGTGTCGTCGCCGGGGAAGTGGGATCGTAGGAAGTCGTTGTCCACCTCCTCGATGTCCAGGTAGTCCCCCTCCCAGTAGCCGTTGATGTAGAGGGTGACGAAGCGGACGTTGGAGGCGGGCAGCCCCAACTGGTGGAAGAGGCCGTAGGTCATCGCCTCCCGCCCCAGGTTGTCGCTGACCAGGTTGAGCCGCTCTCGGCTCTCAAACTCCTGGGCGTCGCGAAACTTGATGCGGTAGGGGCGGGGCCAGACGTCGCGGGTGCTCTCCCCCCGGTAGCGGACGCCGACGTTGTAGTAGACGGTCCCTTGGTAGACGAAGGTGGCGTCCAGCAGGACGTTGGAGTAGAGGTCCCGCCGGGCCAACTCCGTCCGGTTCTCGTCGGTCATCAGGAGCCGGTAGAGGGGGAGGTCGCTGCTGGGCGGGGTGTCCTCGACCAGGTAGAGGTAGCTGACGGTGACGGGCAGGCCCGTCTCGCCGGAGGTGCCCCCCGGCGCGCCCTCGGGCACGGTCTGGGTCGCCCCTTCGTCGTCGGTGGCGGTGACGTAGAACTCGACGTAGCGGCCGGCCGGCTGCGGCGGGATGAGGGCGGTGTAGAGGCCGTCGTTGGCCTGCGCGTCGGCCCCGCTGCCGTCGTCCACCATCGTCAGGGTGGTGTAGGCGGTCTCTCCTTGGGGGCGGTAGTGGAGGGTCACGGTGGTGACGGCGCGGTTGTCATCCACCAGGGCGGTGACGGTCACCCCCTGGCCGGAGGTGGGGAAGGTGGGGGCGTGGGCCACGTCGGTGACGCAGGGGGGCACGTTGCCCGAGGCGTAGGCGCTGTTCTGGGCGCCGGGGGTGCCCAGGCCGCTGCTGGCAGCCCAGGAGCAGGGGCGGTCATTGTCGAAGGCGGGGTTGATCAGCTCCAGGGAGGGGCCGTTCCCGTCCGGCTCCTCGGGCCAGGGGTGGTGGTCGTCGTAGCTGACCTCGTCCACCAGGGTGCCCAGGCTGTCGGCCAGGGCCACCCGCTCCCCGCCGTTGGAGAGCTTGCCGGAGGCGAAGGGGCCGAGGACGTCGCTGATGCCGTAGGTGGCTTCGACGGTGGCCGGGTCGTGGCCGACGACCAGGTAGCCGCCGGGGGAGATGACGGTGCCGGCGGTGAAGGTGTAGACGATCCCGTCCACGAAGGCCCAGCCGGAGAGGTCCACGGGGGTGCTGCCGGCGTTGTAGAGCTCGATGTACTCCTCGCCGGCGTCGCCGGAACGGGGATTGTACTGGATCTCGTTGATGACGATGGCGGGGACGATCTGGGCTGCAGCCCGGCGGCCGGCCACCAGCGCGGCCCAGACCAGCAGCAGGAGCACGCCGGACAGCAGGACCACCCAGCCCAAGCCTCCGTACCGGCCTTTTCCCTTTCCCCGTCCGCTTTTGGCTTCGCCCATGGCTCACCATCCCCCCATATTGTCGCCGATTTTCCCCCGCTCGTCAAGGGGGAGAGGGGGACAACAGAGGCTCATCAATGCTGCGGTTCAAGCGTTGATAAGCCCTGAAGCACAACTTGTAACGGATTTCTAACCCACCGCTGACAGGGCCTTAACTTTTCTGCCGTAGTATCATCGGTGGCATTTGACAGGTTGCCCCTTCCGGATTAGAATTGAGGGTGTTGCATCGCCGTTCGTCGCGATGCGCTTTTTGTGTGGGTGGTTGAGTCGTCGGGCCGCCAGGCCGTCTAACGGACCACGTGATCAAGCGACCACCCGACCACCCGACCACGTGACCAAGCGACCAAACCGACCAAGCGAGGTGCATTGTGTCTCCGAGGAAGAAGAGCTACGTTGGTCCGATCGCCCCCCACGGCGGTATCCTGATAGATCGCGTGTTGCGCGGTGAGATGGGCGCGGCCGTCCGTGAGCGTGCCCAGACCCTCTTCAAGGTCCCTCTCAACGCGATGGGGCTCTCCGACCTGGAGTTGATCGCCACGGGGGCCTTCAGTCCCCTGAACGGCTTTATGACCCGCGACGACTACGAATCGGTGGTCAGCGAGATGCGGCTGGCCAACGGCCTGGTCTGGTCCCTCCCCATCACGCTGGCGGTGGATGACGAGACCGCGGCTCAGATCAGGGAGGGGCAGGAGATCGCCCTGACCGAAGGGGACCGGGTGCTGGCGGTGATGGAAGTCCAGGAAAAGTTCCCCTACGACAAGCGCCGAGAGGCCCGCGAGGTCTACCGGACGGAGGAAGAGGCCCATCCCGGCGTGGCCCGCCTCTACCGCCAGGGGAACACGCTGCTGGGTGGCCCCATCTGGCTGGTGGACTGGCCTACAGCGACGACGACCCAGTTCCCGAAGCTGCGCCACACGCCGGCCCAGACCCGCCGGATGTTCGCCGCCCGGGGCTGGCGGCGGGTCGTCGGCTTCCAGACCCGCAACCCCATCCACCGGGCCCACGAGTACATCCAGAAGACGGCACTGGAGATCGTGGATGGCCTCTTCGTCCACCCCCTGGTGGGCGAGCGGAAATCGGACGATATCCCGGCCGAGGTGCTCATCGCCAGCTACGAGGCGATCTTGCGGGACTACTACCCGCCGGACCGGGTGCTCCTGGGCGTCTTCCCGGCCGCGATGCGCTACGCCGGTCCCCGCGAAGCGGTCTTCCACGCTTTGGTGCGCAAGAACTACGGCTGCACCCACTTCATCGTAGGACGGGACCACGCCGGGGTGAAGGGGTACTACGGCACCTACGATGCCCAGTACATCTTCGACGAGTTTGAGCCGGGGGAGTTGGGCGTCACCCCGCTCTTCTTCGAGCACGCTTTCTACTGCCGCAAGTGCGGGGCCGTCGTCACCGCCAAGACCTGCCCTCACAGCAAAGAGGATTGGATCTTCCTGAGCGGGACCCAAGTGCGGGAGATGCTAGCTCGGGGTGAGATGTTGCCCGAGGAGTTCACCCGCCCCGAGGTCTCCCGGGTGCTGTTGGAGGGGCTAAGGAAGGGATAGACTCGCCGAGCCAAGTTGGACTTTTGGACTTCTGGGAAGGAGCGGGCGATGTTTGGTTTCTTGAGACGCAAGCGTGAGCGGAAGGTGTTCGTCATCGGGTTGGACTGCGCAGAGCCCAGTCTGCTCTTTAACGGTTGGCTGAACGACCTTCCCCACTTCCGACAACTGATCCAGCGGGGGGCCTACGGCAAGCTGACCAGCTCCATCCCCTGCATCACCGTGCCGGCCTGGAGTTCGATGCTGGCCAGCAAGGACCCGGGGACGCTGGGCTTCTACGGCTTCCGCAACCGGGCGGATTACAGCTACGAGAACATGACCATCGCTACGGGCAACGCCGTCAAGGAGCGCCGCGTCTGGGAGATCCTGGGCGACGCAGGCAAGCAGGTGATCGTCGTCGGCGTGCCTCAGACCTATCCGGTGAAGCCGGTCAACGGCTACCTGATCAGCAGCTTCCTCACCCCCAGCACCCAGCGCCAGTACACTTGGCCCAACGAACTGCGCTACGAGATAGACCGGGTGCTGGAGGGCCGCCCCTACGACGTGGATGTACCCCAATTCCGCACCGAGGACAAGGACCACCTGCTGAAGCAGATCTACGAGATGACGGAGAAGCGGTTCAAGGTCCTCAACTACCTGGTGCGGGAGAAGCCGTGGGACTTCTTCATCTTCGTGGAGATGGGGGTGGACCGTATCCACCACGGCCTCTGGAAGTACCACGACCCGTCCCATCCCAAGTACGAGCCGGGAAACCCCTACGAGAACGCCATCCACGACTACTACGTCTACATTGACCAAGAGATCGGGAAGCTGCTGGAGGCTCTGGACGACGACACCGTCGTGCTGGTCGTCTCCGACCACGGGGCCAAGAAGATGGACGGCGGCATCTGCATCAACGAGTGGCTGCGGCGTGAGGGCTACCTGGTGCTGAAGGAGGAGCCGCGTGAGCCGGGCTTGGTCCCCTTCGAGAAGCTGGAGGTGGACTGGGAGAAGACGAGGGCCTGGGGGGCCGGCGGCTACTACGGGCGCATCTTCCTGAACGTCCAGGGGCGGGAGCCCCAGGGGGTGATCCCCGCCGGCCAGTACGAGCAGTTCCGAGACGAACTGGCGGAGCGGATTCGGGCCATCCCCGGCCCCAACGGCGAGGAGATCGGCACGGTGGTCTACAAGCCCCAGGAGATCTACCACACCGTGCGCAACGTCGCCCCGGACCTGATCGTCTACTTCGGCGACCTGCACTGGCGCTCGGTGGGGAGCCTGGGCCACGGGGACATCTACACCTTCGAGAACGACACCGGGCCGGACGATGCCAACCACGCCCAAGATGGCCTCTTCATCCTGTACGATCCCCGGCACAACCACGGCGGACGGGAGGTGCACGGGGCCCAACTGATGGACATCGCCCCCACCGTCCTGAAGCTGATGGGCGTGCCCATCCCGCCCGACATGCAGGGAAAGGTGATCGAGGTGTAAGGCGGTGGGGCAGGGAGGCACCGGGGCGATGAGGCAACGAGTGAACAAGGCCCCGGTCCGCGGTCCGCGGTCGGTAACAAGGAGGATGGTATGACGTTTGTGGACTCTTCGACGAATCGCCTGGTCTGGGATGGGGAGGGGTTCACCCTCTGGTTCACCGGCCTCTCAGGGGCCGGCAAGACGACCATCGCCAAGCTGGTGGAGCAAGAGCTTCGGGCGCGGGGGATGAAGGTGGAACGGCTGGACGGCGACATCGTCCGCCAGGGGTTGACCCGAGACCTGGGCTTCACCAAAGAGGACCGGGACAAGAACATCGAGCGGGTAACCTTCGTGGCCAAACTCCTCTCCCGCAACGGCATCGCGGTGCTCTGTTCCTTCATCTCACCCTACCGGGCGACGCGCCAGCGGGTGCGGGAGGAGGTCACCAACTTCATCGAGGTCTTCGTGGACGTGCCGCTGGAGGTGGCCATCGAACGGGACGTGAAGGGGCTCTACAAGAAGGCGCTGGCCGGTGAGATAGACAACTTCACCGGCATCTCGGATCCCTACGAGCCGCCGGAGAACCCGGAGATCTGGATCCGCACCCACGAGGAGACGCCGGAGGAGAGCGCCGCCCGGGTCATCGCCTACCTGGAAGAGCACGGCTACGTCCCGGCGCGGGTCCCGGTCTGAGATCGCTCCTCCCCTAATCCACCTTCATCCCAGAGGGGCCGGCTTCTGCGAAGCCGGCCCCGTCGCTTTTCCCCACCGGGGGGCCTACCAGTTCGGGGACCGGTGATTACCCATATCTTTGGAGGTAGGGAGACTAGTGGTTTGTCAACCGATATTTTGTGGGCGCGAAACAGCCTTATAGGAAGGTGCTCACACCCACAAATTCAGGGTTGACGGCCCACTAGCCGTCCCGACCTGGCCCAATTCAAGGTGATGTTGGGGGCCTTGGACCCGCTGGGGATGCCGATTGCCACGTTGGTGGTGGCGGGCAATGAGGCGGATGATGGGTTGTACCCGCCGGCCATCGAGCGGTCGCGCCCGGTAGTGGGGCAAGGCGACCGGTTGTACATCGGGGACAGCAAGATGGGGGCACCGGCCACGCGGGCCTTTCTCCAGGCCGGTGGAGACGCCTACCTGGCGCCGTTGGCCCAAACGGGGAAAGTGCTCGAGTGGCTGACAAGATTGCTGGAGCCGGTGTGGGCCGTGGAACGACGCCCCATCCGCAAATATTGAAGCCAAGCCCGCGAGCGTATCGAGTTGGGGACCTACAGGTAGCCGAAATGGGCTCTGGGCTTCGTAAAATGGTCGAAAAAGGGGGGGGAGCTTGCCCATAATGAATTTGAGCCAACCCGCGAAATAGGGTACAAT